>Ga0222419_100064_pt1 | contig 200790 bp, 203 predicted proteins | sample 1B20Ametagenome_FD_182474 | JGI IMG/M metagenome (GOLD analysis project Ga0222419, IMG submission 182474) | Enriched microbial communities from leaf-cutter ant dump, University of Wisconsin, Madison, United States - 1B20A (version 2) | ecosystem: Environmental > Terrestrial > Nest > Insects... | reverse complement strand
GACGACGGGCCCAAGGCGACTGACGATGCTGTCACGCAGGCTGCAGAGAACGTCGATGTGGTGGTCGATGTGTTTGCGAACAATGGTCACGGGGCCGACAAGGCCGGCGCCGATGGTGTGGATCCGGCCACGGGTGTGTCGCATACCGCTGCGATGAACGGCGGTGTGGCGGCAGCCGGGACGCTGACCTACAACGATGACGGCACCTTCACTTATCAGCCTGGCAAGGGTGAAGAGGGGACGGTGACGTTTGACTACACGTTGACGGACGCCGATGGCGACACGTCCACGGCGACGGTGACCATTACGCTGAAGGCGGATTCCACGCCGACGGTGGAGGTGAACTATGACGCGCAAAATGGCGGTGGCGTGGTGTCCGAGTCGGCGCTGCCTGATGGCAGCGGCGGCGGTAGCCTGACGACCTCGGGGGATCTGGCGATCAGTACGGGTGGGGACACGCTGGCCAAGCTGGAGGTGCAGGACAAGGACGGCAACTGGGTGACGATTGCCGCCGATGGCACGCCGGTTGCGGGTACGCATGGCACGCTGTTGGTCAATACGGATGGCACGTGGAGCTACACGCTGGATACGACGGCAGACTCGCCCAAGGCGGGTCAGACGGGGGCGGATGACCAGGTGGCCGATCCGTTTGCGGTGCGCGTCACGGACAGCGACGGCAGCGTCAATGCCGATGCCACGATCACGATCGAGATCAATGACGACGGGCCCAAGGCGACTGACGATGCTGTCACGCAGGCTGCAGAGAACGTCGATGTGGTGGTCGATGTGTTTGCGAACAATGGTCACGGGGCCGACAAGGCCGGCGCCGATGGTGTGGATCCGGCCACGGGTGTGTCGCATACCGCTGCGATGAACGGCGGTGTGGCGGCAGCCGGGACGCTGACCTACAACGATGACGGCACCTTCACTTATCAGCCTGGCAAGGGTGAAGAGGGGACGGTGACGTTTGACTACACGTTGACGGACGCCGATGGCGACACGTCCACGGCGACGGTGACCATTACGCTGAAGGCGGATTCCACGCCGACGGTGGAGGTGAACTATGACGCGCAAAATGGCGGTGGCGTGGTGTCCGAGTCGGCGCTGCCTGATGGCAGCGGCGGCGGTAGCCTGACGACCTCGGGGGATCTGGCGATCAGTACGGGTGGGGACACGCTGGCCAAGCTGGAGGTGCAGGACAAGGACGGCAACTGGGTGACGATTGCCGCCGATGGCACGCCGGTTGCGGGTACGCATGGCACGCTGTTGGTCAATACGGATGGCACGTGGAGCTACACGCTGGATACGACGGCAGACTCGCCCAAGGCGGGTCAGACGGGGGCGGATGACCAGGTGGCCGATCCGTTTGCGGTGCGCGTCACGGACAGCGACGGCAGCGTCAATGCCGATGCCACGATCACGATCGAGATCAATGACGACGGGCCCAAGGCGCAGAATCATGATGGTGGCACGGTGACCGAGAATGCAGCGACGAACTTCGTCGAGGGCGATGTTCTTGGGGCTGGCAGTGATAGTAGTTATGGCGCTGACGGTGCGGCCACCTCCGGTGCGCTTGTCTGGGGTACAGCAGTGGCTACCAAGGGCGGCACGACGGTGAACCTGTCGGATTACGGTCACTTGGATCGAGAATCGGACGGGACGTGGAAGTTCACGCTGGACAACACGACGCCGGCCACGCAGGCGCTGAACAGCGGCGACACGATCGACGTGTCCTTCAGCTACACGCTGAAGGATGCCGACGGCGACACGGTCACCAAGGAGGTGAGCTTCTCGATCGATGGCGCCAATGATGTACCGACGATTGTGGTGCCGAATGTTCCGCAGCTGCAGGGCGTGAACGCGGTGGTGACTGAGGAGTCGCTGACGCACGGTATTGCGGATGGTACGGGCAGTCCCGATGGGGATCACTCGAGCTCGGCGAGTTTCACGGGTTCGATCACGGTGGGTGATCCGGATACGTCGGTCTCGAGTCTGACGCTGAGTCTGGGCGCCGGGGTGACGGCGGCGCAGGGCCCGGGTTCGGGCGGTGATGCGATCGCAAACTTGACCTCGCATGGCCACACGGTGCATTGGATTGTCGATGGCAGTGGCAAGCTGGTGGGCTACACCGGCACGTTGAACGGTGGCGACTACCATGAAGTGCTGACGGTCCAATTGGCCGCTGGCGATACGGATGTGTCGCGTGGCTACACGGTGACGCTGCACGATACGCTGGATCATCCTGAGAACAGCGTGGAGGATGTGATTGACCTGAAGATTCCGGTGACGGTGTCCGATGGGGATCTGAGTGCTGGCACGACGATCACGGTGCGCATTGAGGACGACATGCCGGCCGTGGTGGACAACCCGGCTCCTGTGCAGACCACGAATGAGGGTATTCCTGATATCTACACCGGAAAGGTCGATTTTTCCGGGTATGGAGGCTCCAAGACTGGCTATAGCTTCGATAATGGTGCCGTCATGGTGTCGGCGGTGGGCTTCACGTCCAGCTCTGATCTGACGTTGGGCGCCGCGAATGTTTATCAAAACAGCAATGGCCTGGGCGTCAAGAGCAGTCAGGAGCCGTATTTTGCCCTTGATGGCGAAGTCGATTATCGCAAGGTCGGTGATCAGGGCGCTTCCGAGGAATTGACGGTTGAGTTGTCTGGCAACAAGGTGGCCTACGGTGTCACGGTCGAGTTCTCCCAGATGTTCGGTGGTGAACTTGAACGAGGTGTTGCATTGTTCTATCGGGATGACGTCTTGGTCTCCAGCCAGGAATTTTCCTCTGATACGAGCAGTGGGGACTATGCCGCCAATTTCCAGGTGCAGGATGGCGGATTCGACAAGATCGTCTTCAAGGCCCTGGATAATGGAAAACCAGCACCTGCCTGGTATGAAACGGGCGACAATAGCGATTTTTCGGTCAAGAGCATTACGTTCCTCGGCTCCGAGGACACGCATCCCATCGCCTACGCAACCGGCCACATCGCACTCAGCTATGGTGCGGATGGTCCGGGCGATCTGAACCTGACGAGCGCGGAGACAGGGCTGAAAACAGCCGATGGCCGTGCTGTGTTCAGCACGGTTTCCGCCGATGGAAATACCATCGTTGGGAAGGACGCGGACGGGCACCTGGTTTATGAGATCAAGCTCACGCCCGCGACCGGCCAATGGGAGTTCTACCAATACCAGGCCATGGATCGGACTGCGGACGGTCATATCGACTTCAACTATCAGATCACCGATGCGGATCGTGATGGCGCGCAGGGGCATGTGTCGATTGCCGTTCCGGATGTGCCTACGGTCACCATTCCGGACATCAGTGCGGGTGCCGGAGAGCTGTCCGTGCAGGAGGACGGATCAGCGGTGGTTGGCCACTTCACGGTGACCTCGAACGGGGGGGCTGGTTTGTCCATCACGGTCGAGGATACGATGGACGGTTCGCAGCATTCGGTGAATCTGCAGGATCTTGCGGACGGCCATCCGCAGACCATCACACTGAGCAATGGCAGCGTCATGACGCTGACTGGGTACGACTCCAATTCCGGGCAGGTCTCCTATACCTACCAATCGACTCAGGCGCGCGATCATTCCGCGGGTGATGATTCGGTGCTGGATCATGTCAAGATCACCGCAACGGATTCGGGTGGGTCGAGCAGCGACGTCCTGGATGTGCAGATCACGGATACGGCGCCCAGCCTTGTGCCCATTGTCGAAAACGTCACACTGGCTTCGGCCAGCACCAACATCATGCTGATCCTGGACACGTCCGGTAGCATGGCTTACGAGAGCGGTATTTCCGGCAAAGACCGTATGGATGTCTTGCAGGCCGCAGTCAAGAATCTGCTGGACCAATATGGCGAACAGGGCGATGTCCGAGTCTTGATGATCGATTTTGATAGCTCGGCAAAGGCGCTGGGCGGCGGCTGGATCAGTCTGGAGACGGCGAAGGATCTGGTTGATGATTTGGATCGGAACGGCGGCACTAATTATGACGCTGCGATCAGGAAAGCGATGGAGGCCTGGGACAGCACGAGCAGCGGTGATGGCTTGGGCAAGCTGACGGGCAGCAATGTCCAGAATGTCTCGTATTTCTTCTCTGATGGCGAACCGGAGAACGGTGCCGTTGGAAATACACTCAAGGGGCAGTGGGAAGCTTTCCTGGCGGATCCGTCTCGTGACATGAATTCCTACGCCATTGGCCTGGGGAATGATACGACGTCGACCAATCTGAATCCCATCTCGTATGATCCGGAGAATCCGGCCACGTCCGACGCGACGAATACGATTATCGTCACTGACCTGAGCCAATTGGATCAAACGGTTCAGGCGACAATCGAAGCGCCGGTTTCCGGTGATGTAACGGTGCATGGGTCGCTGGGTGCGGATGTCGTGGGGGCCTATATCCAGTCCGTCACGATCGATGGGCATGTGTACACGTATACCCTGAATGGCTCTGTCCATGCGGATTCCGGGGCGCCCAGTTTTACTTTTGATAACGCGGCGGATAAGCTCACCATCAAGGCCAGCGACGGAACGTTCGAGATCTATCTGCAGGGCTCGAATATGGGTCAGTATGGCTATACCGCCACCCAGACTGGTCAGCAGGTTATTAGTTATACCCTGCATGATGGGGACAACGATACGGCGAGTTCGACGATTACCATCAATGTGACGGGGCCGGTGGCACCTAGCGCGGTGGATGATCACATCATTACCAACATCCTGAGTGACAGAATCACCATCGATTCTGCTGTGTTGCTGGCAAATGATGAGCTTGGTACGAATCCGCAGAGCCTGGGGAATGTGACGGTCAATACGGGCTGGATCGGGGCTGATTTCACTCGCGATTCAGTGAAGGAAATTGATTTCGATGGAACGAATGATAAATACTCGAACCAAAACCGGGAAGTCAGTCGCAGTGAGTTCTCAAAGGATGGCCAGGCGGATAATACTGCGGCTGTTCAAGTGGATGGGTATCTGGGTTCGGTTTATAGTTCTAGTTCGGTTGACAATGCAACCGATACTATCACGGTAAATTTGCTGGCTGGAGAGAAACTGACCTTGGAGCATGGGCTGACCGCAGGCTGGGTAACCATGCAGTATCAGGTACCTGGTAGCGGGAATTGGGTCAACATCGCTGACGGCGCATATATCGATGCGCAGCAGGATGGGGACTACAAGATTCGCATCACTAATATTCCAGATCAATATACTGGAAACAAAGGCGCTGAAAACTACTTGTTGACCATGACGCTTGACTATAGCGGCACGCATGTCACCAACCCGCAACCTGCTGATGGCTCATACACAATCCATGGCGCAGGGGGCTCCAGTTCCGCCGATATTGAAGTGTCCTATCAGGATGGCCATACACTCCAGGGCTTGAATGGCAACGATACCCTTCTTGCTGGAAATGGTAATGACACGCTGAATGGCGGCAAGGGTGATGACGTACTCTGGGGAGGCGCGGGCAATGACACCTTGAATGGCGGTGACGGCAATGACGTCCTCTTTGGCGGTGCTGGAAACGATACCTTGACCGGCGGGAAAGGCGACGATGTGTTCGTGTGGCGTCTGGGCGATCAGGGCACGACGGGAAATCCAGCCAAGGATACGGTGACGGACTTCGGTCAGGGAGAACCTGCCAAGGGTACGGACACCTTGGACCTGAGCGATCTGCTGCAAGGTGAGCAGAGCAACGTGACAGTGCATCCGGACGGCACGGTGACGGGTGATCTGACTCAGTACCTTCATATTTCCGTGCAGGGCGGCAATACCGTCATCGATGTCAATTCACAAGGAGCGTTCAATGGCTCAGGCAGCAATCCAGATCAGAAGATCACGCTTCAGGGTGTCGATCTGAATCCGGGCAATACGCATGACCTGACGACGCATGACGGTCAGGCCGATCTGATCAACAGTTTGATCCAGGAAGGAAAACTGAAGGTCGATCACAGCTAAACCGCTCTTTGGCTTGATCTTCGCCCGCATCCCTGACCTTGCAGGATGCGGGCGGTTTTTCTTTGTGGGTCCGGAAAACACCAAGGCTTATCCAAGCCGAGGCGGCGGCACGCATGGGACATGCTCGTCATGCTCCCGATAAAGCTTGGCGACCGTCCTTCCGCACACATGTACGTCGAGCTTCATGGCCCATCACTCCGATGCTGCTCGGCCAGGATATCCTCGATCGTCCGGGCATGGCCTTGCTTGACGGGCTTGAGATCATAGTCTGCGGCTTCCAGCAGGCGCAGCAATGCAGAGACGCTCATGTCACCTTTGGCGAGCGTCTCCATGCGAGCCACGGTCGTACGGGAGACCCCGGCGCGCTGTGCCAAGGACTCCTGGATCAGTCGGATCTTGTTGCTGCCGGGCGCGATCCGAAACGGAATCGACGCTGGGAGAGCGTCCCAGTGTGCGCCGTGACCATTTGATCCGTCCGTAGATTCCAGTCTGGCGAGGCAGTGGGTCATCCTCAGAATGAGGGTTTCCCGAAACCGGAAGCCCACTATGTTCGCCCGCAAGCGATCCTCCTCTGTGTCCGCATCTCCACCCTTGTTGTTCCCGGTTTTCTTGAGCACTGGTCTTGATCTGGTTATTATCGGGTGATAACATTTGGACAAGTGCGGCGAGACCCAAGCCTGGATACGCTGTTGCTGCTCGATGGTGAATCGTTCGTGGCGGATCAGGCTGGCAAGCTGTGGGTCAAGTTTGAGGTGAGGCCTGTCGGGGTTACTGCACAGCGGCCCCATGGCATCAAGTATTCATTGACGCTCCACGATGAGGATGGCGAACGTATTCTTGGCTTCGACAATGCGCACTCCGTCAAGAAAGGTTCAGGTCCGGGCGTGCAGACCAGAATCGAATACGACCATAAGCACATGGGCCGGCGTATCCGTTTCTACACGTATACGGATGCCGCTACCTTATTGAGAGATTTCTGGCAGGACGTCGAACAAATACTACAAAAAAGGAGCCTCTGACATGACGATGCTGAAGGTCGGTATTGCCTCGCTGGAGCAATACAGGGCCAGGACACTTGCGATTGCTCGGGGCGAATACAAACCAAAACCCGACGAGCCCAAAGTTTGGTTTCAATCCATTGAGAGCCTGTCCCAAGTCCTGTCGGACAAGAACCGGGCCTTGTTGGCATTGATCGCTGATATCAAACCGCAATCGCTCAACGAGCTGGCACTCAAAACCGGTCGGGCGAAGTCCAATCTTTCACGCACGCTGCGCACGATGGAACGGTATGGTTTGATCTGCTTCGAGAAGGGAAATGGACGGCAATTGGCCCCTCGGGCGAATTATTCCGGTATCTCGTTGGAGATGCCGTTCTAATTGATCCGGCGCGTCCGGGGCCTTGGCCGCAGCCTGCTGCATGCGATTTTTCCAACTGTCGCGGGCGTTGCCGCCTGGTACATGATCTCTACTCTTTGGGGCGAGAGTCCCTCTTCTTGCATCCCCCATTGTCTTCGACGCCAATGGCGAGACCGCAACACCGCCGGTAGTATCCTTGCGACAATCATGGAATTGTTGCGTCGCCCCTTTCCTGGCGTCTCCATTTGTATCAAAATCCGTGCATGCCCTATTGCCAGCTGACCGCTGCCAGGGTCCGGGCCCTGTCGCGGGGGCTGACGACGCTGGTCCTGTGCCTGGCGCTGGCCTGGGGGCCGGCGCCGGCGGTCACGTTCGACCCGGGGGCGCTGGCATCCTATGCCCGACAGCATTACGGGGCCAAGGCCGGCCGCGCGGTGGAGTCCTGGCAGGCCATGCTGGCCCAGGCCGCGGGGCTGGACGAACAGGAAAAGCTGCGCATGGTCAACGGCTTCTGGAACAATGCCCTGATCGGGGGGGAAGACATCTCCGTCTGGGGCCAGGTGGATTACTGGGCCACGCCGCTGCAATCCCTGGCCAAGGGTTCCGGGGATTGCGAAGACTACGTGATCGGCAAGTATTTTTCTTTGCTGTACCTGGGCGTGGCGCCCGAAAAGCTGCGTTTCGTCTATGTGCGCGCCCAGATCGGCAGCCAGAGCATCGCCCACATGGTGCTGGGCTATTATCCGCAGCCCCAGGCCGAGCCCCTGGTGCTCGACAGCCTGGTGGACCGGATCCAGCCCGCGCACAATCGGCCGGACCTGACGCCGGTGTTCAGTTTCAATGCCCAGGGGGTGTACATGCCCGGTGGGAAGCGGTCTTCGGTGGAAGGCATCGGTCGTTGGCGGGATCTGCTGTCCCGCATGCGGGCCGAGGGTTTTCAGCCGTGATGGAATGAAAGGAATGTCATGTCCCTGTTGAGACAACTGCTGTTGAGCGTGACCCTGGCGATCCTGGTGATCCTGGCCGGGGCGACCATTTTCAGTATCGGTTCGGCGCGCCAGTACCTGGACGCCCAGCTCCAGGGGCAGAGCGATTCCACCGCGACGTCCCTGGCCCTGACGCTGTCGCAGCCGTCCAACCAGGACCCGACGGTGCGGGAACTGCTGATTTCCGTGCTGTTCGACAGCGGCCAGTTCCAGGTGGTGGAATTCCTGGATCCCACGGGCAGGATCCTGATCCGCCGCGAGATCGAGGACGGCCGCGACGGCCGGGTCACCGCGCCGGACTGGTTCAGCCATCTGCTGCCGCTGGAACGGCACGAGGCCCAGCGCCAGGTGACCAATGGCTGGACCCAGCTGGGCGTGGTGCGGCTGCAGGCCAGCGACGCCTATGCGCGCAACGCGCTGTGGGCCAGCACGGCGCGGATCGTGACCCTGACGGTGGGCGCCGGCATCCTGTGGGGGCTGTTCGTGTTCATGCTGATGCGCTGGCTGCGCCGGGCGCTGCAGGATGACGTGACGGCGCGGGTCCAGGCCATGGCGCAGGCGTCGGCGGGCGAAGACCTGCCGCCGGTGCGCCATCCCGCGATGGTGGAACTGCGCGAGGTCGCCCAGATCATCACGCGCACGCACGAGCGGGTGAGGGCGACGGCGGCGGAGCACCAGTCGCGCATCGAGTCGCTGGAACTCGAACTGAACCAGGACGCGGTGACCGGCCTGGCCAACCGCAAGTATTTCATCAACGAACTGCGCCGGCTGCTGGAGCAATCCACGCCCGGCCAGGGCGAGGACGGCCACGTGATGCTGTTCCGCCAGTGCGACCTGCAGTCGATCAACCAGACCATGAGCCGCCAGGTGGTGGACCAGTGGCTGCGCAACATGGGCCAGCTGGTGCTGGAGGTGCTGCGCGAACGGCTCGGGCCGCAGGCCTGGCTGGCGCGCCTGAACGGGTCGGATTTCGCCTTCATCCTGCCGATGATGCCCGGCCCGGTGGCGGTGCGCGTGGCGCAGGCCGTGGGCGAGATCCTGCAGGCCCAGCGCATCCAGCTGGGGCAGGCCGGGCTGTGCCGCTGGCGCATGGTGCTGACGGACTTCGAGTCCGGAGAAGGGCTCAGCGACGTGCTGTCGCGCCTGGACGAGGCCCTGATGCGCGCCGAAAGCGCCGGTCATACGGACGTGGAATACCTGCCGGGCGAGGACCTGCGCAGCGTGACGGGCGGCCGCGGCGGCGGCGAGCAGGCCTGGCGCGCGCTGCTGCGCAACGCCCTGGACGAGGGCTGGTTCGCCCTGGCGACCCAGCGCGATCCGTCCGCGGCTTCCGAGGACCGCGCGCAGGGCCTGCTGACCCTGCACGAGCCCGGCGCGTCGGAACCGCTGTCGGGCTATCTGTTCATGCCGCCGGCCGTGCGCCTGGGGCTGTCCGCGGCCTGCGACGTCCAGGCCGTGAGCCTGGGGCTGGGGTGGCTGCGCGGGCATCCGGGCGATCTGGTGCTGCGCGTGTCGCTGGCCTCGATCCTGCACGAGGAATTCCGCGGCGAGGTCGCCGGCCTGCTGGCCGAGATGCCCGACCAGAGCGCCCGCCTGCTGATGGACCTGGATTCCTACGGGCTGGTGGCGCATCGCGCGCAGGTGGTGGCGTTCGCCGCGATGCTGCGCGAACATGGTGTGCGCCTGGGGCTGCGGCGCTTCGCCGAGCAGCCCGAGGCGCTGCTGTACCTGCATGAGATCCGGCCCGAATACATCCGCGTGTCGGGCAATCTGCTGGCCGCCCAGGCCGACAGCCCGGGGGCCCGCCGCCTGCTGGCGGCCGTCCAGGAAACCGCCCGCGAGATCGGCGCGGTGGTGGACCTGGCGGCCGGGTCGTAGACTATAATCGCCAGCTTGCATCCGTGCGGCCGTCCGCTCCCCGGGCGGCCGTTCCCGCTGCGCCTCTGTAGTTAAATGGATATAACTTTCCCCTCCTAAGGGAAGATTGCAGGTTCGATTCCTGCCGGAGGCGCCAGAAATGCTGGCGCAGCGTGGGGGCCCCTTTTCGCCGCCGGGCCGCCCCAAGGCGAAAAGCGCCCCCTTGGGGGATGAGCCCGGTCATCGGTTAGTCCCTGCGGACTGACCGATGCCTGGCGAATCCAAGCGGCTTGCAAGCCGCGCGGTGGACAGCAAGCGGCCGCAGGCTGCGCAGCGTGGGGGCACTATTCTTCCAGCGCCACCGACACGGGCTTCGCGCCCAGCGCCCCGGTCAGCACGCTCGACGCCACGCTGATCAGATAGCCCCGCCGTCCGCCGTTCAGGTACACCGTGTCGTAGTCCAGCAGGCCGGCCTCGATCCAGACGGGCATGCGCTTGCGCGTGGCGAAGGGCGAGGTGCCGCCCACCTGGTAGCCTGAATGGCGCTGCGCCGTTTCCGGCGCGCAGGGCGCGATCTTCTTGGCCCCGGTCTGGCGGGCCAGGTTCTTGGTGGATACTTCGCAGTCGCCGTGCATCAGCACGACCAGCGGCCGGGCCTGCTCGTCTTCCATGATCAGGGTCTTGGCGACCTGGTGCAGGGGCACGTCCAGCTGGCGCGCGGCCTCGCGCGCGCCGCCGTGGTCGACGTAGTCGTAGGGGTGTTCCCCGAAGGCGATCTTCTGCTGCCGCAGCCAGTGGGTAGCCGGTGTTTCCGAGGTGTGCTTGGTCTTGGACATGAGGAAGAGTCTGCTGAGGTCCGTTCAGCCTGCGTGGTGGAGCGCCGGTGTCCGTCGGGTGGTCGGTGTGATGATCGGTTTGACGTTCTGCGCCTCGCGCTCGTAGGCGCGGTGGCGGACGTCCCAGAGTTCGACGGCATGCTGGATGTTGAGCCAGAATTCGGGCGTATTGCCCAGCGCCGCCGCGAGCTTGATGGCCATGGGCGCCGTCAGGGCGCCTTTGTCGTGCACGATCCGGCTCAGCGAGTTGCGATGCACGCCCATGGCATCGGCCAGCGTGTTCAGCCCGATACCCAGGGGGGCCAGGAATTCGTCGGTCAGCATCTGGCCAACCGTGACGGGGCGCCGTGTCGTGTTTCGCATGCCGGTTCCTTTCAGGCCTGGTAGGTGTGGTCGTCGAGATAGGTGTCGGTCGCGGTACCGTCGATCCATCTGAAAATCAGTCTGTGCCGCTGGTTGATGCGGATCGAGCACCATCCGGCCAATTTGCCGTGGAGATGTTCGAAACGGTTCCCTGGTGGCGTCTTGAGGTCGTTTTCCTGGGTGGCCGCGTCCAGAATCTGCAGTTTTCTGAACAAGGCGCCGCGGATCGCGTCCGGGATCCTTCGGTGCCCCGAGTCGTTTTCATAGAAAGCCTCCAGCCACGTATCGCGGAATTCGACGGCCATCCTGGTTACCTATGTTATGCACAATACCATTGTGCGTCAATGCGAGGAACAATGTCTCCGCATCATAGGGTCCTGAGTCGCGTTTCAGTGAGGGGATGGGATGGAAATGCCACGTCCCTCACGCGCGCGGATGGTGCTGCGCGTGCAGGGTCTTGAGCCGTTCGCGGGCGACGTGGGTGTAGATCTGGGTGGTGGAGATGTCCGCGTGGCCCAGCAGCATCTGCACGACGCGCAGGTCGGCGCCGTGGTTCAGCAGGTGGGTGGCGAAGGCATGGCGCAGGACGTGGGGCGACAGGGGCACGCGGATGTCGGCCTGCAGGGCGTATTTGCGGATCAGCAGCCAGAAGGCCTGGCGCGTCATGGCGGCCCCCCGGGCGGTGACGAACAGGGCGTCGCAGGGGCGCGCGCCCAGGATGGCGGGCCGGCTTTCGCGCAGGTGGCGCTCGATCCAGTGCAGGGCCTCGGCGCCCAGGGGGACCAGGCGGTCCTTGCCGCCCTTGCCCATGACGACGCGCACCACGCCGTCGCTCAGGCTCAGGTCCTGGACGTCCAGGCCGACCAGTTCGCTGACCCGCAGGCCGGTGGCGTATAGGGTTTCCAGCATGGCGCGGTCGCGCAGGCCCAGCGTGGAGCCGATGTCCGGCGCGGCCAGCAGGGCCTCGACCTGGGCCTCGGACAGGGTCTTGGGAAAGCGGGCGGGCTGGCGGGCGCTGCGCAGGCCCAGGCAGGGGTCTTCCGTGCACAGGCCGCGCCGCAGCGCCCACAGGAAGAAGCGCCGCAGGGCGGCCAGGCGGCGATTGGCCGTGCTGGCCTTGGCCTGCCGGTGCTGGGCCGCCAGCCAGGCCTGGATGTCCTCGCGCAGCGCGGATTCGGGCGGACGGCCGTGTTCGGCGCGCAGCCAGCCGCCGAAGGCGCACAGGTCGCGCCGGTAGGCGGCCAGGGTATTGTCCGCCAGACCGTCCTCCAGCCACAGGGCGTCCAGGAAGGCGTCGATCGTCGGGAAGGGGGAGGGCTGCGCCCTGTCCGCTGGGGCGTCCGTCATGGGCATGCGGGGATTTTACCCGTCCGGGGCGGGACGGGCGGTCGCTCGGGTGTCCGATGCGGGACCGGCCGACGCGTTCCGGGCGCGCGCGGGCCGGCACCCGCGCTTGTCCAATATCAATCATCACACCATTGGAATGGCGAAATATACCTATATATATTACGATGAGTGTCCTGTCCGCCGGGCGCGTCCCATGAACCGTGGGGCCGGGCGGTCCATGCTCGAAAAACAGATCGAAACCAAGGAGTCCTGCATGAAGATCCGTACCTGGGTGGCCGCGTGCGCCCTGACCTGCGCGGCGATGCCGGCCGTCGCCGGCGAAGTCCTGGTGTCGGCGGCCGCCAGCCTGACCAATGCGTTCAAGGAACTGGCGACGCAGTACGAGGCCGCCCATCCGGGCACCAAGGTGCTGACGACTTTCGGCGCGTCGGACGTGGTGCTGCGCCAGATCACCGAAGGCGCGCCCGCCGACGTGTTCGCCTCGGCGGACCAGAAGGCCATGGACAAGGCGGAGGCCGCCAAGGCCGTGGATCCCGCGACCCGGGTGAATTTCGTGCGCAACGAGGTCGTGCTGGTGGTGCCGGCCGACAACCCCCGCGGGATCGCTTCGCTGGCCGACCTGAAGAAGGCGGGCGTGACGCGCATCGCCCTGGGCAACCCGGCCTCCGTGCCGGTGGGCCGCTACACGCAGGCCGCCCTGGAAAAGGCCGGCGCCTGGGACACGGTCAAGGCGCATGAGATCCTGGGCCAGAACGTGCGCCAGGTGCTCAGCTACGTGGAACGCGGCGAGGTCGACGCCGGTTTCGTCTTCGCCACCGATGCCGCGATCATGAAGGACAAGGTCAAGGTCGTCCAGGCGGTCGAGACCCCCACGCCGGTGGTCTATCCGATCGCCCTGGTCCGGCGCGACGGCCGCGCGCCGGAGGCCGCGGACTTCCTGAAGTTCGTGATGTCGGCCGACGGCCAGGCCGTGCTGGCGCGCTACGGCTTCGCCAAGCCCTGATCCGATGAGCGGCGTCTGGGTCCCGTTGCTGCTGTCGCTCAAGGTCGCCGGCTGGGCGACCGTGCTGGCGACGGCGGGCGGGATCGCCGTGGCCTGGGGGCTGTCGCGCTGGTCTTCGCGCTGGTGCGACGTGGTCGACGCGTGCCTGACCCTGCCCATGGTGCTGCCGCCCACGGTGACCGGCTATTACCTGCTGGTGCTGTTCGGCCGGCGCGGCTGGCTGGGCGGATGGCTGCAGTCGCACGGGATCGAACTGGTCTTTACCTGGCAGGGCGCGGTGGTGGCCGCCGCCGTGGTGGCGTTCCCGATGGTGCTGAAGGCCGCCCGCGCGGCCTTCCTGGACGTGGACCACCGCCTGGAGCAGGCCGCCGCCGTGCTGGGGGTGTCGCCCGCCGCGGTGTTCTTCCGCGTCAGCCTGCCGCTGGCGATGCGCGGCATCCTGGCCGGGGTCCTGCTGGCGTTCGCGCGGGCCCTGGGGGAATTCGGCGCCACGCTGATGGTGGCCGGCAACATCCCGGGCCGCACGCAGACCCTGTCGATCGCCATCTACGAGGCGGTCCAGGCCGGCAACGACGACACGGCCAACGTCCTGGTGCTGGTCACGTCGGCGACCTGCGTCGCGATCCTGTGCCTGGCGGCCTGGCTGGTGCCCGGCGGGCGCGGCCGGCAGTCCGGGCGGCGGAGCGCGTCATGAGCCTGTCGGTCGATATCGAATGCCGGGTCGGGGGCGACGGCGGTTTCCTGCTGCGACCGCGCTGGCGCACCGACGCCCGGCGCGTGGCGCTGTTCGGGCCGTCGGGCTCGGGCAAGAGCCTGACGATGCAGGCGATCGCGGGGCTGCTGCGCCCCGACCGGGGCCGCATCGAGGTCGCCGGCCGGGTCCTGTTCGACGCCGAAGCCGGCGTGGACGTGCCGCCGCGCGCCCGGCGGCTGGCCTATCTGTTCCAGGACTATGCGCTGTTTCCCCATCTGACGGTGCGCCAGAACATCGGCTTCGGCCTGCGGCGAGGATGGCTGAACCTGCATGGCCGCCGCGATCTGCCGGAACGGGCGCAGCGCTGGGTGCGGGCCTTCGGCCTGGCCGCGCTGCTGGACCGCTATCCCGCCGAACTGTCCGGCGGCCAGCGCCAGCGCGTGGCCCTGGCGCGGGCGCTGTCCACGGATCCGGGGCTGCTGCTGCTGGACGAGCCCCTGTCGGCCCTGGACGCCGGCCTGCGTGTGCGGATGCGGGAGGAACTCGCGCAATTGCAGCGCGACATCGATATTCCGACGGTGCTGATCACGCACGACCGGGCCGACGTCCAGGCCCTGGCCGACGAGGTCTTCCACATCGCCCATGGAGAGATCCAGGGCGAGGCCGAGCATGTTGAACGAGGCGCCGGGGCCTGAGGCGGCTGGGGCCATTTTCAAATTGCGGCATCCCTCCACCTCGTGCCTTGCAAGGCACTCGGATTGGATAGGCATGAAATGGTCCGCAATGGACCATTTCATGTCCGATCTCAATCCATCGTGCCGATGAGGACGTCGGTCGCCTGGAAGCGGGCCACGGCCAGGCCGCCGGGGGCGAGCGCGGCTCCGGGGGCGCCGGGATCGGCCAGCCCCGTGATGCGGACTTTCGGACCGATGTCCAGGCTGATTTCCGCCAGGGTGCCGTCGTCCGCGCGGTGGCCGATGCGGCCGGTCCAGCGATTCAGGCCTTCGGGGTCGGCGGCTGTGCCTCCGGCGGGCGGATCGCCGGCCGTCGGGGGATGGATGCGGACCGCCTGGGCCTTCAGGAAGGCCAGCGCGCGCCGGCCTTCGGCCAGGCCCAGCCGTTCGGTGCTGGCGTGGGTCAGCGTGGCGGTCAGGCTCGCGTCTTCGCCCAGGTCCAGCCGGATGCGGTCGTTGATGCGGCCGGATTCGATGGCGCCGATGACGCCCTCGTAGCGGTTGCGCGCCGAGGTCTGCAGCGCCATGCTGTGCAGCAGGTCCAGGTGCCGGGTGCCGTCGGGGCCGAAGCGCGACAGGGCTTCCATGAAGCGCTGGTGTTCCGCCTGGGCCGCCTGGTACCAGGCGACGAGTTCGCGCGCCCGGCCGGTCAGGTGCGCCCCGCCGCCGCGCTTGCCGCCGGTGACGCGTTCGACCAGCAGGTCGCCGGCCAGGCTGTTCATCATGTCCACCGCGTCCCAGGCCGCCTTGTAGCTGAGCCCGACCTTGCGCGCCGCCGCGCTGATCGAACCTTCGGTGCCGATGGCGGCCAGCAGGGCCATGCGCCGTTCCGTGCCCCAGCTCTGGTCGCCGCTGCGCAGGCTCAAGGTGGTGCTCAGTTCGAGGTGGGGGGGCGTGTTTGGCATGTGGGGCAGTGTACGGGGCGGGTTGGGACGGCTCAAGCGTGCATGGTACATGGAGTCTGGCGTGTCGGCCGCCGCATCCTCAGGGCGACGGGGGTGCGGCGGCCAGGCAGGCGGCGTAGCCGTCGAGCATGTCGGGCCAGGCGGGCGTCCAGCCGCCGGCCCGCAGCCGCGCGTTCGACAGGCGCTTGCCGTCGGGCGGACGGCGCTCCCGGACGGGGCGCGGTCCGCCCGTCATCCGCGCCAGCGCGTCGTAGAGGTCCGCCGTGGGCATCGGATGGTCGTCGGTGCCGATGTAGCGGGGCAGGGGGGCGGCCAGGGCCAGCAGGTGGGCGCAGGCCCGGGCCGCGTCGTCGACGTGGATCCGGTTGGCCCAGTGGCCCGGCCCGTCCGGCGCCGCGATCCGGCCGGCGCGCAGGCCGTCCGGCAGGCGCAGCCGTCCGGGGCCGTACAGGCCCGACAGGCGCAGGGCCACGCCGCGCCCGGGCAGCCGGCCGTGCAGCAGGGCCTCGGCTTCCAGCATCGCCGCGCCGCGGAAGTCCGCCGGGGCGGGCGGCGTGTCCTCGTCCACCATGCCGTCGGCCGCGTCCGGCCCCCAGACGGCGGAGGAATCGACCAGTACGCAGCGTTGCAGCCGATCGGGATGGGGCAGGGCGTCCAGCAGCGCCCGCAGGCCCAGGGGATAGGCGCGGGCGTAGGCCTCGGGCGTGCGGGCGTCGGGCGCGGGGGCGTACAGGATGTGGGTGACGGGGGCGGCCGCCAGCGTTTCGGCCAGGACGCGGGGGGCGCCCAGGTCGGCCCGCAGCCAGCGGATCCGGTCGCCTGGGCGGGCGCCCATGGCCCGACGCCGCAGGCCGACGCAGGTCCAGGCCTCCGGATCCAGCGCGCCGGCCGTGCGCGCGCACAGGTCGCCGCCGACGAGCAGCAGGTCGTTCGCCATCACCGGGTCCCCGCCCGGTCCGCGTCCGCGGGCCTATAGAATGTCCGTGTTTCCATGTCCGCACAGTCTAATCCCCATGAGCGATTCCTTCCCCCTGCGCCGCAGCCACCCCGACGAACTGATCGTGGGCCTGGTGTCCGTGTCCGACCGGGCCTCGTCCGGCGTCTACCAGGACCAGGGCATCCCCGCCCTGCGGGACTGGCTGGAATCCGCCCTGACGCGGCCGCCGCAAGTCGTCGCCCGGCTGATCCCCGACGAACGGGCCGGCATCGCCGCCGTCCTGCGCGAACTGGTGGACGAGGCGCGCTGCGACCTGGTGCTGACCACCGGCGGGACCGGCCCCGCGCGGCGCGACGTGACGCCCGAGGCCACGCTGGACGTGGCGACCCGCGAAATGCCCGGGTTCGGCGAACAGATGCGCCAGGTCAGCCTGAAATTCGTGCCCACGGCCATCCTGTCGCGCCAGGTGGCGGTGATCCGCGAACTGCCGGACCATGCGGCCCTGATCGTCAACCTGCCCGGCCAGCCCAAGGCCATCCGCGAAACCCTGGAAGGCCTGCGCGGCGAGGACGGCGCCGTCCTGGTGCCCGGCATCTTCGCGGCCGTGCCGTATTGCCTGGACCTGATCGGCGGTCCCTACGTCGAAACCCGCGACGAGGTCGTCCTGGCGTTCCGGCCCAAGTCCGCGCGCCGGCCGGTGTCCTGACCGGTCGGAAGGCGTATTTCACCGCCAGGGCGGCGCCGGCGCCTTCGCGCCGGCGCCGCCCCCGCGCGCCAGCATCGATTCCCGTTCCGCCTTAAAATCCCGGAATCCGCTTTTTCCACCATTCCATTCTTTCTGGAGGTCCAGCCATGGCCCTGGTTTCCATGCGTCAGCTCCTCGATCACGCGGCCGAGCACGGCTACGGGATCCCCGCGTTCAACGTCAACAACCTGGAACAGGTCCAGGCCATCATGGAGGCCGCCGCCCAGACCGACAGCCCCGTGATCATGCAGGCGTCCGCCGGCGCGCGCAAATACGCGGGCGAGGGCTTCCTGAAATACCTGATCCAGGCCGCGGTCGAATCCTACCCGCACATCCCCGTGGTCATGCACCAGGACCACGGCCAGTCGCCCGACGTGTGCCGGGGCGCCATCGAACTGGGCTTCTCCAGCGTCATGATGGACGGCTCGCTGATGGCCGACGGCAAGACCATCGCCTCCTACGAATACAACCTGGACGTCACCCAGCAGGTCGTCGGCATGGCCCACAAGCTGGGCATCACCGTCGAAGGCGAACTGGGCTGCCTGGGTTCCCTGGAAACCATGAAGGGCGACAAGGAAGACGGCCATGGCGCGGAAGGCACCATGACCCGCGAGCAGCTGCTGACCGATCCCGAGCAGGCCGCCGACTTCGTCAAGCGCTCCCAGCTGGACGCCCTGGCCATCGCGGTGGGCACCAGCCACGGCGCCTACAAGTTCACCCGCAAGCCCACCGGCGACATCCTGTCGGTGCAGCGGATCAAGGAAATCCACGCCCGCCTGCCCAACACCCACCTGGTGATGCACGGCAGCTCCAGCGTGCCCCAGGAACTGCTGGCGGAAATCCGCCAGTTCGGCGGCGACATGAAGGAAACCTACGGCGTGCCCGTCGAAGAGCTCCAGGAAGCCATCAAGTTCGGCGTGCGCAAGGTCAACATCGACACCGACATCCGCCTGGCCATGACCGGCGCGATCCGCCGGTTCCTGGCCGAAAACCCGTCCAAGTTCGATCCGCGCGAATACCTGAAGCCGGCCCGCGAGGCCGCGAAGAAGGTCTGCCTGGCCCGCTACGAGCAGTTCGGCACCGCCGGCCACGCCTCGAAGATCAAGGCGATCCCGCTGTCGGACATGGCGGCGCGCTACGCCTCCGGCGAACTCACGCAATTGGTGAAATAAACCTACATGAAGGCCCTGCTCCAATCCACCATCCAGTCGCTGCCCCTGCTGGGGCGCGGCAAGGTCCGCGACATGTACGCCGTGGGCGAAGACAAACTGCTCATCGTCGCCACCGACCGGATCTCGGCCTTCGACGTGATCCTCGACGACCCCATCCCCGGCAAGGGCCAGGTCCTGACGGCCCTGACCGAGTTCTGGCTGGGGCGCCTGGGGCACCTGATTCCCACGCACGCCACCGGGATCGCCCCGGAAGACGTGGTCGCCCCCGGCGAGCGCGAGCAGGTGGCCGGGCGCGCCATGGTGGTCAAGCGCCTGGAACCGATCCTGGTCGAAGCCGTCGCGCGCGGCTACCTGATCGGCTCGGGCTGGAAGGACTACCAGGCCACCGGCGCGGTCTGCGGCATCGCCCTGCCGCCCGGGCTGCGCCAGGCCGAACGCCTGCCGGAACCGATCTTCACCCCCGCGGCCAAGGCCGAATTCGGCCAGCACGACGAAAATGTCGATTTCAACTACGTCGTGGCCCAGGTGGGCGCCGATCTCGCGGCCGAACTGCGCCGCGTCACGCTGGCGCTGTACGCCGAGGCCGCCGAATACGCCCGCGGCCAGGGCATCCTGATCGCCGACACCAAGTTCGAGTTCGGTCTGGACGCGCGCGGCACGCTGCACCTGATGGACGAGGTCCTGACGCCGGATTCCTCGCGCTTCTGGCCGGCGGACGGCTACGCCGTGGGCATCAGCCCGCCGTCCTTCGACAAGCAGTTCGTGCGCGACTGGCTGGAAACCCAGGACTGGGACAAGACCGCGCCGGCGCCGCGCCTGCCGGCCGACGTGCTGGAACGCACGGCCGCCAAGTACCGCGAGGCCCTGGATCGCCTGACGCGGGGGGCGAAATGAGCCAGAGCCCCGTGGCCGGCCTGATCATGGGCTCGTCCAGCGACTGGGACGTGATGCGCCACGCGGCGGCGGTGTTCGACGAATTCGGCATCGCCTATGAATCCCGCGTCGTGTCCGCGCACCGCATGCCGCTGGACATGGTCGAATACGGCGCCCGGGCCGTGGAACGCGGCCTGCGGGCCATCGTCGCGGGGGCGGGCGGCGCGGCCCACCTGCCCGGCATGATGGCGGCGCTGACGCCGGTGCCGGTGTTCGGTGTGCCCGTACCCTCGCGCTACCTGCGCGGCGAAGACTCCCTGCTGTCCATCGTGCAGATGCCGCGCGGCGTGCCGGTGGGCACCTTCGCCATCGGCGAGGCGGGCGCGGCCAACGCCGCCCTGCACGTGGTGGCCAACCTGGCCATGACCGATCCCGCGCTGCTGCGAACATTGCAGGACTACCGCGCCCGCCAGACCGGCGCCGCGCGCGCCATGGTCGTGCCGCCGGAGGCGTCATGAGCGCGCCGGGCCGCCCCAAGCGCGCATTCCCCCCTGGGGGGATGAGACCGGACACAAGGCAGTCCCTGCGGACTGACTTGTGCCTGGCGAATCCGAGCGGCATGCAGGCCGCGAGGTGGGTGGCGCGCAGCGCCAAGGGGGCGTCATGAGCGCGCCGGGCCAGGACGGTGCGGACGCGTCCTCGACCGCCGGCGCCTGGGGGGCCGCGCCGCTGCCCCCGGGTGCCTGGCTGGGCGTGCTGGGTGGCGGCCAGCTGGGCCGCATGTTCTGCCAGGCCGCCCAGGCCCTGGGCTACCGGGTGGCCGTGCTGGACCCCGCCGAATCCTGTCCGGCGGGCATGGTGGCCGACGAGCACATCCGCGCCGCCTACGACGACGCGGACGGGCTCGACCGGCTGGCGCGGCGCTGCGCCGCCGTGACCACGGAGTTCGAGAACGTCCCGGCCGACAGCCTGCGCCGCCTGGCGCGGTCGCGGATCACGGCGCCCTCGGGCGACGCGGTGGCGGTGGCCCAGGACCGGCTGGCGGAAAAGGCCTACATCCAGGCGGCGGGCGTGCCGGTGGCCGCCCATGCGGCCATCCGTTCCGCGGCCGACGTGGACGCCTGCCCCGACGCGCTGTTCCCGGGCATCCTCAAGACCGCCCGCCTTGGCTACGACGGCAAGGGCCAGGTCCGCGTGGCCTCGCGCGACGAGGCCCGGCAGGCCTTCGGCGCGCTGCGCGGCGTGCCGTGCGTCCTGGAGGCCCTGCAGCCCCTGGACTACGAAATTTCAGTGGTGGTGGCGCGCGACCTGCGCGGCCGCGCCGTCAGCTATCCGCCCTCGCGCAACGCCCACCGGGACGGCATCCTGGCGCTGTCGGTCGCCGACGGCTCGGTGCCGTCCGGCGTCGCCGACCGGGCGCGGGGCCACGCCCTGTCCCTGGCCGACCACCTGGACTACCACGGCGTGCTGTGCGTGGAATTCTTCGTGCTGCGCGATGGCGGCGTGGTGGCGAACGAAATGGCGCCGCGCCCCCACAACAGCGGCCACTACACCCAGGACGGCTGCCTGGTCAGCCAGTTCGAGCAGCAGGCGCGCGTCATGGCCGGGCTGCCGCTGGGCGACACCGGCACGCTGCGGCCGGCCGCCATGCTCAACCTGCTGGGGGACCTGTGGTTCGACGCGCAGGGGCGGCGGCGCGAGCCGGACTGGGCCGGCGTGCTGGCCGTGCCCGGCACCCGCCTGCACCTGTACGCCAAGTCCGAGGCGCGCCGCGCCCGGAAGATGGGCCACGTGAACATCCTCGGCGCGGACGCGGCGCAGCTGCGCGAGCGCGTCGCCCGGGTGTCGGCCGTGCTGGGGCTGCCCGATGCCTGATCCGCGCGCGGACGCGGGGGACGCGGCCCGCCCGGACGCGGGCCCGGCCGAGGCCGGCCCCGGCCGGATCCTGGAGGCCGCCCAGCGGCTGGCCCAGGGCCGGCTGGTGGCCTTCCCGACCGAGACCGTCTACGGCCTGGGGGCCGACGCCGAAAACCCCGAGGCTGTCGCGCGCATCTATGCCGCCAAGCGGCGGCCGTCCGGTCATCCCGTCATCGTCCACCTGTCGCCCGACACGGATCCGGGCTACTGGGCGGCCTCGATCCCGTCCCAGGCCCGGCTGCTGATGGCGGCCTTCTGGCCGGGGCCGCTGACGCTGATCCTGCCGCGCGCGGCCCGCATCCCGGACGCGGTCAGCGGCGGCCAGGACAGCATCGGCCTGCGCTGCCCCTCGCATCCGGTCGCGCAGCGGCTGCTGCATGCCTTCGCGGCCCTCAAGCCGCACGGCTGCGGTGGGGTGGCGGCGCCGTCGGCCAACCAGTTCGGCCAGGTTTCGCCCACCCGCACCGATCACGTGCGCGGCGAATTCCCGCACCTGGACGGGCAGGCGCTGATGATCCTGGAAGGCGGCGCCTCGGAAGTCGGGATCGAGTCCACGATCCTGGACCTGTCGCGGCTCGACCGGGGCGTCGGTCCCGTGCTGCTGCGGCCCGGGCATGTGACGGCCGCGCAGGTCGCCGAGGTGCTGGGCGAACCGCCGGCCCTGCCCGACGCGGCGGCGCCCCGGGTGTCGGGTTCGCTCAAGGCGCATTACGCGCCGCGCACGCCGGTGTCCCTGGTGGACGCGGGTACCCTGGCCAGCCTGGCCGGGGGCGGGGCGCTTGCGCATGCCGCCGGCCGGCGGCTGGCCGTGGTGGTCCTGGACGCCGCGCCGGGCGCCGCGCCGGCGGGCGTCGACTGGATCGTGCTGCCGGCCGATCCGGTGGCCTATGCGCGCCGGCTGTACGCGCTGCTGCGCGACCTGGACGAAGCGGGCTACGACCGGATCCTGCTGCAGCGCCCCCCCGCCGGGCCGGCCTGGCAGGGGGTCAACGACCGCATCGCGCGGGCGGCGGCCGCGTTCGGTTGAGGATGCGTTAAACTGCCCGGTTGCCGCTTTCCGGAGCATGATCCGATGAAATTCAAGGAACTCGAACCTGGCCAGGTGATTCATCACGGGCCGGTCACGGTGGACGAAGCCGAAATGCTGGCGTTCGCGCGCGCCTATGATCCGCAGTGGTTTCACGTCGATGCCGAACGCGCCCGGGAAGGCCGCTGGGGCGGCCTGATCGCGAGCGGCTGGATGACCTGCGGATTGGCCATGCGCATGGCCACCGAGGCCGTCCTGCACGATTCCGAGTCCTTCGGTTCGCCCGGGCTGGAACGCCTGCGCTGGATCTCGCCGGTGCGCCCGGGCGACCGGCTGCGCCTGGAGGCCACGGTGGACACCAAGCGCGTATCGTCCACGCGCGACGACCTGGGCATCGTCCGCTGGACCTGGCGCCTGTACAACCAGGACGACGCCCAGGTGCTGGAAGCCGAGGTCACCAGCCTGTTCGACCTGGGCGTCGCGTAGGCGGCTCCGGCGGCGGCTCGGCGAACGCCGCCGTCAGCGGAACACCACGGTGCGCCGCTCGTTCAGCAGGATGCGGTGCTCGACGTGCCAGCGCACGGCGCGGGACAGCACCACGGACTCGATGTCGCTGCCGATGCGCGTCAGGTCCCCCGGCCCCATGGCGTGGTCCACGCGCTCGATGTCCTGCTCGATGATGGGGCCTTCGTCCAGGTCCTCGGTCACGTAGTGCGCCGTCGCCCCGATCAGCTTCACGCCGCGCGCATGCGCCTGGTAGTAGGGCCGGGCGCCCTTGAAGCCGGGCAGGAAGCTGTGATGGATGTTGATGGCGCGGCCCGCCAGGGCGCGGCACAGTTCCGGCGACAGGATCTGCATGTAGCGCGCCAGCACCACCAGGTCGACCCGCTCTCGTTCGACCAGTTCCAGGATCCGCGCTTCCTGCGCGGCGCGGGTGTCGGCCGTCACGGGCAGGTGGTGGAAGGGCAGGCCGTGGGATTCCGCCAGCGCGCGGAAATCCGCGTGGTTCGACACCACGCCGGCCACCTCGGCGGGCATCTGCCCGCCGCTCACCCGGAACAGCAGGTCGTTCAGGCAATGCCCCTGGCGGCTGACCAGCACCAGCAGCCGGGCCTTGCGGGCCGCGTCGTGGAACTGGCACTGCATCTCGAAGCGCTCGGCGATGCCGGCGAAATCGTCCGCCAGGGACTCGACCGGCTCGGCGGCGGGCAGGGCGAAATGGACGCGCAGGAAAAAGCGCGACGAATCCGGGTCGCCGAACTGCTGGGCGTGGACGATGTTGCCGTGATGCGTCAGCAGCCAGCCGCTGACGGTATGGACGATGCCCATGCGGTCGGGGCAGGAAAGGGTCAGGATGTAGTCGTGCATGGCGGGGGTCGGGGACGGCGCCCCGTCCGTTGAAAGGGAAAGGCTAGTTCCGGGAAAGGGGCTCGCTGCCGGGGGTCAGTTCGAAATCGCCCGCGTGATAGATCAGCGGCGACAGCAGCTGGCGGTGGCAGTGTTCCACCTGGCCGACGAAGATCGTGTGGTCGCCGGCTTCGTGGCGCTGGGTGTTGTGGCATTCGAACCAGGCGGCGCAGCGGGAGTCGGCCAGCATCAGGGTGCCGTTGGGCGCGCGCTCGAGCGCCTGGCCGGTGAAGCGTTCGGCCTGCGGGCCCTTGGCGAAGCGCCGGGCCAGGTCCACCTGGCCGGCCGACAGCACATGGATGACGTAGCGGTCCAGCGCCTTGAAGGCCGCCAGGGAGGCGGCCGTGTGCGTCAGCGTCCACAGCACCATCGGCGGCTCCAGCGAGACCGAGCTGAAGGAACTGATCGTCAGCCCCAGCGGAGCGCCGGTGTCGGGGTGTTCCGCCGTGATCACGGTGACGCCCGTGGGGAACCGGCCCAGGGCCGAGCGGAAGTACAGGGCCGGGAAGTCGGCGGGCGTGGGCTGCGGACGCATGGGGGCTTCAGGGCGCGATGCGGTCCAGCGCCCAGTCGCCTTCGGCGTCGCGCGCGTAGACCAGCCGGTCGTGCAGGCGCGAAGGCCGGCCCTGCCAGAATTCGACACGGGTCGCTTCCAGCCGGTAGCCGCCCCAGTGGGGCGGGCGGGCCGGATCGTCGCCCAGTTCCCGGGTCAGTTCGGCCACGCGTTCGGCCAGGGCCTCGTGGGTGATGGGCCGGCTCTGGGGCGAGGCCCAGGCGCCGATGCGCGATCCCAGGGGGCGGCTGGCGTAATAGGCGTCGGATTCAGCCGCCGATACGGGGCTGACGGGGCCTTCGATGCGCACCTGCCGTTCCAGTTCCGGCCAGAAGAACAGGAGCCCGGCCTGGGGATTGGCGCTCAGTTCCAGGCCCTTGCGGGACTGGTAGTTGGTGTAGAACACGAAGCCCCGGGCGTCGAAGTCCTTGAGCAGCACGATGCGCGCCGAGGGGCGGCCGGCCGTGTCCGCCGTCGCCAGGGTCATCGCGGTCGGCTCGCGGACCTCGCTGTGCAGGGCCTGCTGGAACCACTGGTCGAACTGGGTGTAGGGGTCGGCGGCCGCGGCGGATTCGAGCAGCTCGAATTTCTGGTAGGTCTGGCGGATATCGGCGATGGACATGGCGTCTCGGTCGGGAAAGGGCGTCAAAGGGGGCGGCGCAGCGCGTGCGCGATGGCGCGCAGGCGGCGGTCGGTGATGCCGGCGGCGTCCAGGGCGTCGGCGGTTTGCAGCACGTATTCGGTGCAGGGGCCGTAGCGGCCGTGCCCCTGGCGCACGATGGCGACGATCTCTTCGATGGACAGGCCCGACACGTAGCCCGCGTCCCGGCGGTCCATGGTGAAGACCAGGCCGGGAACGGGGCCGGACGCCGTATGGCAGTTCAGCCAGCGCGGGATGTAGGACGCGCTGGGCATCTCGCGCCGCCACAGGGGGCCCAGGATGTCGGGCACCCGGGATCCGGCGATGCGGTAGGCGGTGCCCTCGCAGGAGCCGCCCAGGTCCAGTCCGAAGACCAGGCCGGGCCGTTCCGGCGTGCCGCGGTTGATGCGCGACCACAGGCACAGGGCGCGGTGGTAGCCGTGGATGCGTGCGCGGCGGGATTCCAGGTGATCGAATTCCGGCCGCCAGATGAGGGAGCCGTAGCCGAACACCCACAGGTCGGAGCGGCCATCCCAGTGCCGCAGGGTCTGCCCGATGGACGCCTGGTGCCAGGTCTCGTCGCGCAGATGGAAGGCTTCCGGCGGGGGCGGAAGCTGGCTGGCGCGGGCGGCGGGCGTGTTCACGGGGGGTGGGCGGCGTCTGGAAAGAAACAGTCCGTATTGTAGAGGACTTGCGCGGCGGGGCGGCGCCGGGACTCGCCGGAAGGCGCCCCTGGCTAAAATGCGGGATTCCTTCTTCCCTTCGCCGCCGTGATGCCCGATCCCCTGCCCGCCGATTCCCCCGATGCCGATGCGGACGCCGCGCGCCGTTTCGGCGGCCTGGACCGCCTGTACGGCGACGGCGCCCGGCGGGTGCTGGCGGAACTGCGCGTGGTGGTGGCCGGCATCGGCGGCGTGGGCGCCTGGTGCGCCGAAGCCCTGGCCCGCTCGGGCGTGGGGGCGCTGACGCTGGTGGACCTGGACCACGTGGCCGAATCCAACATCAACCGCCAGGTCCATGCCCTGGGCAGCACGCTGGGGCGGGCCAAGGTCGCCGCCATGGCCGATCGCATCCGCGACATCAATCCCGGCTGCCGTGTCGAGTGCGTCGACGACTTCATCGGTCCGGACAACGTGGACGCGATCCTGTCGGGGCCGCCCGGCGCGCTGCTGGACTGCACCGACCAGGTGACGGCCAAGATCGCCATGATCCTGCGCGCCCGCGCGGCGGGCTGGCCGATGCTGGTGTGCGGCGGGGCGGGCGGCAAGACGGATCCGCTGGCCTTGCGGGCCGGGGATCTGTCGGTCGCGACGCACGACGCCCTGCTGGGGCGGGTGCGCCAGGAACTGCGCCAGCGCCACGGCTACCCCAAGGGCGGGGCGGCGGGCGGCAAGCCGCGCCGCCGGGTGCCGCGCATGGGGGTGCATTGCCTGTGGTTCGATCAGCCGGTCGTGCTGCCTGCCGCCTGGCAACGCGCGGCCGGCGCCGCCGCGCCGTCGGATGGCGCGGGCGGCGGATCCGCCCCCGTCGCGGCGCCGCAGGGCCTGTCCTGCGCGGGCTACGGCTCGGCCGTGGCGATCACCGCCACCATGGGGATGGCGGCGGCCGACTGGGCGCTGCGCCAGGGGCTGGCGGCGGGGCGTTAAACGAGCCGGGCGTCCAGGCAGCCGCGCAAGGCGTTCGACACGCGTAAAGCAGGGGCCTGGCGCAGGTCGGCCAGGCTCAGCCGGGCTTCCCGCACGGTGCCTTCGTCCAGCAGGGCCTGGCGCCGCACGCCGGGCAGCAGGCCGCTGGCAAGGGGCGGTGTCAGCCAGGCGCCGTCCGCGCCTCGGACGTAGATCGTGCTGCGGCTGCCTTCGCACACGTCTCCGGCGGTATTGCGGAAAATCAGGTCGAAATGCTCGGGATGGGCTTGCAGCCAGGCCTGCGCCGCCGCGAATCGGGGGCGGTGGGTGGTCTTGTGCCGCAGCCAGGGGTCGCCGGCGTCCAGCGTGGCCTCCGGTCCCAGGACGTCCGCCGCCAGGGCGATGCGCACGGGTTCGGGCGTCGGCGGCAGCGGCGCGGCTTCCAGGGACAGCCGGCCGTCGGCCGCCAGCAGCAGGCGCAGGCGGCGTGGCGCGCTGGCGGGTGGCGTGTCCGTGCCGGAGCGCGTGCCGGCCGCTTTGTCCGCGTCCAGCGCCCGGATCCGCTCGGCCAGCCAGCCGTCCAGGGCCGCCGCGTCCAGCGGGTAGCCCAGGATCTGGGCCGACGTTCGCAGCCGCGCCCGGTGGCCGGGCCAGAGCGCGACGCGGCCCTGTTCCAGGCGCATGGTCTCGATCAGATCGGGGGCGAGCCGCCGGATCTCGGCGGCGGGGGGCGCGGGCAGATCCGGGCCGGATCGGCTCAGTCCGGGTCCAGGACGCGGGCTTTCCACTGGCATTCCTCCCATTCGTCGGCGGCCCGGGAATCGTACACGATGCCGCCGCCCACGCCGAACTCGGCCCGGCCGCCGCGCAGTTCGATGGTGCGGATGGCGACGTTGAGGGAAAAATCCCCGTCCGGCGCCAGCCAGCCCACGCTGCCGCAGTAGATGCCGCGCCGGCGCGCCTCCAGCGACCGGATGGCCCGCATGGCGGCGATCTTCGGCGCGCCCGTGATGGAGCCGCAGGGGAACAGGGCGCGCAGCACCTCGGCCAGCGGCACGTCCGGCGCCTCGGCCTCCACGGTGGAGGTCAGCGTCCAGACCGAAGGGTAGGCCTCCAGGCTGAACAGGGCCGGCACGCGCACGCTGCCGGGGACGGCGATGCGGCCCAGGTCGTTGCGCAGCAGGTCCACGATCATCAGGTTCTCCGCGCGGTTCTTGGCGCTGCGTCGCAGCGCCTCGGCGGCCTGCCGGTCCCAGGCCGGATCGGCGTGGCGCGGGGCGGTGCCTTTCATCGGCCGCACGCGCAGGCGCGCGCCCTCGCGGGCCACGAACAGTTCGGGCGACAGCGACAGCACCCAGCGCTCGCCGTCGCGCACGCAGGCGGCATGGGCCACGGGATGGCGTCCGGCCAGGTAGGCGTAGGCTTGCGCGGGGTCCAGGCCCCGGGGCCAGTCCAGGCGCAGCGGCAGGGTGTAGTTGATCTGGTAGTAGTCGCCCCGGGCGATGCCGGCGCGGATGGCCTCGATGGCCTGCGCGTGGCGTGCGCGGGACACGCCCGGCCGCGGATCCGGCCGCCACGGCCGGCCCTGGCCATCGGCGAGACCGTCCGGCGCCGGTGCGCCGGTGCCGGGGCGATCAGGCCCGGGCGGTCCGCCCGCCGCGTCCGGTCCGGCGCAGGCGCTCCATTCGGCGCGGGCGTGGATCAGCGCCGTCAGGCGGGGCAGGGCGTCGCGCGCGTCCCCGTCCGCCGGATCGGCGGCCTCCGGCGCCAGCCATTCGCCCAGCTCGTAGTCCAGCAGCAGGGCGACCCAGTGGCCCGCGCGCCGGGCGGCCTCGATGGCGTCCCAGGCGGCGGGCAGTTCGGCGCGGCGGTGGACGGCGATGCGCGCCACCGGGTCGAGCAGTCGCAGCGACCGGCCCGCCAGCCGGTCCTCGAACAGGCAGGGCATCAGGCCTCCCGGACGCCGCGCGCCCCGCCGGACGCCAGGAATTCCGCCAGGATCCTCCCGGTGTGCGTGTCGCCCTGGCTGAGCTGTTCGGGGCTGCCCTGGGCCACGACGCGGCCGCCCTGGTCGCCGCCCTCGGGACCCAGGTCCACGATCCAGTCGGCCTCGGCGATGACGTCCAGGTTATGCTCGATGACCACCACGGTGTGGCCGGCGTCCACCAGCCGGTGCAGCACGCGGATCAGTTTTTCCACGTCCGCCGTGGACAGGCCCACGGTGGGCTCGTCCAGCACGTACAGCGTGTGCGGGACGCGCGAGGCGCGGCCGGTGCGCAGCACGCCCTCGTCCAGGTGCGCCTTGGTCAGTTCGGTGACCAGCTTGATGCGCTGGGCCTCGCCGCCGGACAGCGTGGGCGAGGGCTGGCCCAGCGTCAGGTAGCCCAGGCCCACGTCCTGCATCAGCTGCAGCGCGCGGGCGATGCGGCGGTGCGCGGAGAACTGGCCGATGGCGTCGTCGACTTCCATGCGCAGCACGTCGCCCGCGCTGCGGCCGTTCCATTGCACGCCCAGGGTCTCCTGGTTGAAGCGCGCGCCGTGGCAGGCGTCGCACGGCACCTTCACGTCCGGCAGGAAGCTCATTTCGATGGTGCGCATGCCCTGGCCTTCGCATTCCGGGCAGCGGCCGTCGCCGGTGTTGAAGGAAAAGCGCGAGCCCGTCCAGCCGCGCAGCCGCGATTCGCGCGTGCCGGCGTAGAGCTTGCGGATGTCGTCCCAGAAGCCCACGTAGGTGGCCGGGCAGGACCGGGGCGTCTTGCCGATGGGCGTCTGGTCGACTTCCAGCACCCGGTCGACGGCCTCCCAGCCGCGGATCGTGCGGCAGCCCTGCCAGGGGCCGGTCAGGCGGTTGCCGACCCGGCGCGCCAGGTTGTCCAGCAGTACGTCGCGCGCCAGGGTGGACTTGCCCGAGCCCGACACGCCGGTGACGACGTTCAGCCGCGCCAGCGGGATGCGCGCGTTGGCCTGGCGCAGGTTGTGCCGCGTGGCGTCCTCGATGTCCAGGCTGGGCGTGGCGGCGTCGACGGGACGGCGGCCGCTCATGGGGTGGACCAGGGGCTCGCGCAGGTAGCGCCCGGTGACCGAGGCCGGATTGCGGGTGATTTCCTCGACCGTGCCCTGGGCGACCACCATGCCGCCGCGCACGCCGGCGCCCGGGCCGATGTCGATCACGTGGCCGGCGCGGCGGATGGTGTCCTCGTCGTGCTCGACCACCACCAGGGTGTTGCCGTTGCCTTCCAGGCGGGTCAGCGCGTCCAGCAGGATGCGGTTGTCGCGCGGGTGCAGGCCGATGGTGGGCTCGTCCAGCACGTAGCACACGCCCTGCAGGTTCGAGCCCAGCTGCGCGGCCAGGCGGATGCGCTGGGCCTCGCCGCCCGACAGGGTGGGGGCGGCGCGGTCCAGGGCCAGGTAGCCCAGTCCCACGTCCATCATGAAGTCCAGGCGGCCGCGGATCTCGGTCAGGATGTCGCGGGCGATCTCGGCCTCGCGGCCCTGGGCGCCCAGGCCCAGGAAGAAGCGCTGGGCGTCGCTGACGGGCATCGAGGCCAGTTCGGCGATGGACCGGTCGCGCCAGCGGAAGGCCCGCGCCACGCGGTTCAGCCGCTGGCCCTGGCATTGAGGGCAGGGTTGCGGCAGGCCGGTGGCCTCGTCCAGCCAGACGGACTCCTCGCCGGTCTGGTCCTCGGTGAAGCCGGTCAGCTGCAGGCCGGTGCCGTAGCAGCCCGGGCACCAGCCGTGGCGCGAGTTGTAGGAGAACAGGCGCGGGTCGGGTTCCGGGAAGCTGGTGCCGCAGTTCGGGCAGGCGCGCTTGATGGAGAAGGTCAGCAGGCGCGGACCGGGCGCCAGGCCGGCGGCGCGGCGGGCCTCGATCGTGGCCGGGCCGGGCGCGGTCAGGCCGGCCAGCACGCGGAAACTGCCGTGGCCCAGCGCCAGGGCGGCGCGCACGGCCTCGCGCAGGCCGGCCTCGTCGCGCACGTCCACGATCAGGTCGCTCACTGGCAGTTCGATGGTGTGCTCCTGGTAGCGGTCCAGGCGCGGCCAGGGGCTGACCGGGATGAATTCCCCGTCCACGCGCAGGTGGGTGTGGCCGTGCGAGGCCGCCCATTTCGCCAGGTCGGTGTAGTAGCCCTTGCGCGCCACCACCAGCGGCGCCAGCAGGCCGATGTGCTCGCCCGCGTGGTCGCGCAGCAGCTGCGCGACGATCTGCTCCGGCGTCTGCGGCGCCACGGGGACGTCGCAGTCCGGGCACATCTGGGTGCCCAGGCGCACGTACAGCAGGCGCAGGAAATGGTGGATCTCCGTCATGGTGGCGACGGTGGACTTGCGTCCGCCCCGGCTGGTGCGCTGCTCGATGGCGACGGTGGGCGGGATGCCGTAGATCGCGTCCACGTCCGGCTTGCCGGCCGGCTGCACGATGGCGCGCGCATAGGCGTTCAGGGATTCCAGGTAACGCCGCTGGCCTTCGTTGAAGAGGATGTCGAAGGCCAGGGTGGACTTGCCCGATCCCGACACGCCGGTGATGACCGTGAAGGCGTCGCGCGGGATGTGCACGTCGATGCCCTTCAGATTGTGCTCGCGGGCGTTCAGGATGTGGATGTCGGGGCTGGCCGTCGCCGCCGCCGGCAGGCGCGGCGCGGGTTCGTTCAGGACCAGCGCCGGATGGTCGATCTGCCGCGCGTAGTCGGCCAGCGCCTGGCCGGTGTGCGAATCCGGGTGGTGCATCAGATCGTCCGGGGTGCCTTCCGCCACGATGCGGCCGCCCTGGTCGCCGCCTTCCGGCCCCAGGTCCACGATCCAGTCGGCGGCGCGGATCACGTCCAGGTTGTGCTCGATGATCAGCAGCGAATGGCCGGCGGCCAGCAGCTTGCGGAAGGCCCGCATCAGGCGGGCGATGTCGTCGAAGTGCAGGCCGGTGGTGGGCTCGTCGAACAGCAGCAGGCTGCCCTTCAGGGCGCCCTGCGGCGCCCGCGAGCGCGCGGCCTCGGCCAGGTGGCCGGCCAGCTTCAGGCGCTGGGCCTCGCCGCCCGACAGGGTGGGCACGGGCTGGCCCAGGCGCACGTATTCCAGGCCCACGTCGGCCAGGGGCGCCAGGCCCCACTGCACGTCGCGCAGGCCCTTGAAGAAGTCCAGCGCCTCGCTCACCGTCATGTCCAGGACTTCGTCGATGGACGCGCTGCGGCCCAGGTGCTCGATGCGCACTTCCAGCACCTGCGGCCGGAAGCGGTGGCCGTCGCAGTCCGGGCAGCGCAGGTAGACGTCGGACAGGAACTGCATTTCCACGTGCTCGAAGCCGGTGCCGCCGCAGCCGGGGCAGCGGCCGTCGCCGGTGTTGAAGCTGAAGGTGCCGGCCGTGTAGCCGCGCTCCTGCGACAGCGGGGCGGCGGCGAACAGCTTGCGGATGGCGTCGAAGGCGCCGACGTAGCTGGCGGGGTTGGAGCGCGCCGTCTTGCCGATGGGCGTCTGGTCCACCATCACCACGTCGGCGATGCGTTCCGCGCCCAGCAGGGCGGCGTATTCGCCGGGCGCCTCGGTGGCGCGGCCCAGGCGCTTCAGCAGGGCCGGGTAGAGCACGTCCTGCACCAGGGTGGACTTGCCCGAGCCGGACACCCCGGTCAGGCACACCAGCCGGCCCAGGGGCAGGGAGAAATCGACGTTCCGCAGGTTGTTGGCGCGGGCGCCCTGCAGCAGCAGGCGCGGGGTGCCGTCCTGCACCGGCAGGGGGCGCGGCGCCTCGATGCGCATCCGGCCGCCGAAGTAGCGGCCCGTCAGCGTGTCGGCCACGGACAGCTCGGCCGGCGTGCCGTCGAAGACGATGTGCCCGCCGCGCTCGCCCGGCCCCGGGCCGATGTCCAGGACGCGGTCGGCCGCGATCATGACCTGGGGATCGTGTTCCACCACGACCAGGGTGTTGCCGTGGTCGCGCAGGCGGTGCATGACCTGGACGATGCGGTGGATGTCGCGCGGGTGCAGGCCGATGGACGGCTCGTCCAGCACGAACAGGGTGTTCACCAGGGACGTGCCCAGCGCGGTGGTCAGGTTGATGCGCTGGACCTCGCCGCCCGACAGGGTGCGGCTCTGGCGGTCCAGCGACAGGTAGCCCAGGCCGACGTCGCACAGGAAGCGCAGGCGGGCGCGGACCTCGTCCAGCAGTTCGACCAGCGCCTCGTCCATGGAGCGGCCCAGTTCGATGCCCTCGAACCAGTCGCGCACCCGCTCGATGGGCAGGCGCATCAGGTCGTGCAGGCCCAGGCCGGGCAGGGCCGCCAGCTGTTCGGGCGTCCAGCGCGCATGCACCGGCAGGAATCGGGCCGCGCCGGGGATGGGGTCGCGGTCCCGTCCCAGGCGCCACAGCGTGGCGTCGGGCTTGAGCCGCGCGCCCTTGCAGTGCGGGCAGGGCGTGTAGCTGCGGTATTTCGACAGCAGCACCCGCACGTGCATCTTGTAGGCGCGCGATTCCAGCCAGTCGAAGAAGCGCTGTGCGCCGTACCACTGGTGCTTCCAGGCGGACGGCCCGCCCTTCCAGTCGGGCGCGCCGCCGATCACCCAGCCGCGCTCGGCGTCCGTCAGGTCGCGCCAGGGCACGTCCAGGCGCACGCCGGCCTTGGGGGCGTAGCGTTCCATCTCGACCTGGCATTCCTTGTAGCTGGCGGTCTGCCAGGGCTTGATCGCCCCGTCGCGCAGGCTGCGGGTCTCGTCGGGCACCACCAGGCCGTAGTCGATGCCCATCACCCGGCCGAAGCCCCGGCAGTGCTCGCAGGCGCCCAGCGGGGAATTGAAGGAGAACGTGCTGGGCAGCGGCGTGCCGTAGTCGATGTCGCACTGCGCGCAGTGCAGGCCGGCGCTGAAGCGCCAGGTTTCCTCGCCTTCGTCGAACAGCGCATGGACGGCGAGCCGGCCGTTGCCCTGGCGCAGGGCTGTTTCCAGGGCCTCGTCCACGCGCGCGGCTTCCGCGTTGCCCAGGCGGAAGCGGTCCTGCACGACATGCAGCACGCGCCGTCCGGGATCGCCGGCCTTGCGCCTGCCGGCCGCCTTGCCGGCGGTCGCCTCGGCCATGGGCGCCGGGGCGTCCTGGCTGTGGATGCGCGTGTAACCCTGCTGTTCCAGGAAGCCGCGCACCTCGTCCTCGGTGAAATTGGCGGGCACCGAGACCGGGAATGTGATCACCAGGCGGGGATCGCGGGCGGCGCACAGGCTGTCCAATTGGCGCCGGATGCTGGCGGGGTCGTCGCGCGTCACCGGCCGGGCGCAGTTCCGGCAATGCAGGTGGCCGGCCCGGGCGTAGAGCAGCTTCAGGTGGTCGTTCAGTTCCGTCATGGTGCCCACGGTGCTGCGCGAATTGCGCACCGGGTTGACCTGGTCGATGGCGATGGCCGGCAGGATGCCTTCGATGCGGTCGACCTGGGGCTTGTCCATGCGGTCCAGGAACTGGCGCGCGTAGGGCGAGAAGGTCTCGACGTAGCGGCGCTGGCCTTCGGCGTACAGGGTGTCGAAGGCCAGCGAGCTCTTGCCGGATCCGGACACGCCGGTCACCACCAGGAGTTCCCCGGTGCGGATCGTCAGATCCAGGTTCTTCAGGTTGTTCTGGCGGGCGCCGAAGATGCGGATGGGTGCGTTCATCCCGCCATCATAATCCGGCGCGAAGCGTCGTTGCGATGCCCGGAGTGGGGGTTTGTTTCCGGGGGCGGGCGAGGGTCCGGGGATGCCGTCCGGCTTGATCCGCGTCAGGGATTCGGGCGGGGAGAAGGCCCGTCGGCGCCGCTCGAATCTTACAATCGTCTGAACGTAGCCGGGCCGATCCCGGCCCCTCGCGGAAAACCGGAGAAATCGCCATGAAACGCCTGCTCGCCCTGTCCCTGCTGTGCGCCGCTCCCGCCCTGGCCCAGGCGGCCGACTACAAGACCGATGCGGACCACACCTTCGTCTATTTCGAAGTCCTGCACAACGGCACGTCCACGGTGCGTGGCCGTTTCGACACGGTCGAGGGCGACGTCGTCTTCGATCGCGAGGCCAGGACGGGCCAGGCGAAGATCCGCATCGACATGAAATCGGTCAACACGGGCTCGAAAGGCTTCGACGAGCATCTGCTGGGCGGCGACTTCTTCCAGGCCGGGCAGCACCCCGAGGCTCGCTTCGAATCCACCGCCTTCCGCTTCGAGGGCGACCTGGTGCGGGCCGTCGAGGGCAACCTGACCCTGCTGGGGCAGACGCATCCGGTCAAGCTGAACGCCGTCCGCTTCAACTGCTACCAGAACAAGCGCCTGGACCGCGAGGTCTGCGGCGGGGACTTCCGGGCGGAACTCCAGCGCAGCCAGTGGGGCATGGGCTTCGGCCTGCCGGGCATCCCGGATGCCGTGCGCCTGCAGATCGAGATCGAAGGCGTGCGCCAGTAGGCCGGCCGGGACCGCGGGGGGCGGCCGCCCCGCAAGCGGGCGCCGCCCTCTGGTGAAATTTTGCTAAAATGGCGTGTTTTGCTTTCAAGCCCGCTTTACACCAGGAGATCCACATGGCAGAAATCAAACGCACGCGGCGCAACACGCTGGAGCGCCGTTGCCTCGGCAAGGCCTTCAAGCGTCTGTTCGTGCGCGCGCCCAAGGGCGTCTTCAAGATGCTGGAAAAGGTCAAGCGCGTCTGATCGTTCGACGCCGGCCGGCCGTATTGTTTATATACAATTCGGCATCAGGGAAACCACGGACCCGACGGTTCGTGGTTTTTTTTGCGACTATCATGGGCTGATCGGAACAAGGAGGAGCCTTCCGGCATGGCTTGCTGGCGTCATCTGTTTTCCGTCGTCACGCCGACCTACAACCGCGCGCACACGCTGGAACGCGTGTACCGTTCGCTGCGGGAACAGTCCTTCCAGGACTTCGAATGGGTGGTCGTGGACGACGGTTCGACGGATGCCACCCGGACCCTGGTCCAGGGGTGGCAGCAGGAAGCCAGTTTCCCCATCCGTTACGTCTGGCAACCCAATCAACACAAGAAAACAGCCTTCAACAACGGCGTGCGCCACGCCCAGGGCGAATGGCTGGTGGCCATCGACAGCGACGACGAACTGGACCCCAACGCCCTGTACCACATGGCCGGCGTCTGGGAACAGATCCCGCCCGCCCAGCGCGGGCGCACCGTGGCGATCACCGGCCTGTGCGCGCGGCCCGACGGCCGCGTGGTGGGCGACATGTATCCCCGGGACGTGATGGACGTGTCCTCGCTGGACATGACCTTCCGCTACCACGTCCGGGGCGAGAAATTCGGCTGCCTGCGCACGGACGTGCTGCGCCAGTTTCCCTTTCCCGAGGACATCCCCGGCTTCGTGCCCGAAAGCCTGGTGTGGCGGGCGATCGCCCGGGCCGGCTACCTGACCCGCTTCGTCAACCAGGTGTTCCGCGTGTACCACGACGATGCGGGCGGCCTGTCGCGCGAGGGGCGGGCGGACAGCGGCCGCCATGCGCTGGGCCTGTGGCTGCTGGCGCACGACACGGTGGCGTATTGCCTGGGCTGGTTCCGCTACCAGCCGGCCTCGTTCTTCGGCGCGGCGATCCGCTATACCCGCTTCGGCCTGCACCTGCGCGCGCAGCGGGTGGCCCGGCCCGCCGGGCGATGCCTGAACCGCTGGACGTCGCGCCTGCTGGTGGCCGCCATGTGGCCGGCCGGGGCCGCGCTGTACGTGCGCGATCGCCTGCGGGACGCGGCGGCGCGGGCCAAGCACCCGGTGACGACCTGAGCGTTCCGGGACGGCCCGCTCAGCATCTTTCCACGTCGCGGCTTGCAAGCCGCTCCGATTCGTCCGGCGCGGGTCAGTCCGCAGGGACTGACCCGTGTCCGGGCTCATCCTCGTCATCCTCGTCGTCTTCGTCGTCTTCGTCGTCCGGGGGCGCGGCGACTTCCTGCAGGTCGAAGGGCAGCAGGTCCGTCAGCGTGTCGGTCCAGGCGACTTCCTCGCCCTGGGCGTCCACCTTGATGTAGCGGACGCCTTCCAGGTCGGACAGTTGGACGGCCCAGAGGAATTCGCAGTCCACCGCCTGGCCGTCGCCCAGGTCCAGGCCGCCGCAGCTGCCCAGGAAGCGCGTCCCGGGACCGCCCGCCTGGACGCGCGGCCGGTCCCCGTCCTCGTCCTTGGGGCCCAGCGGAAGGGCGAACAGCGCCCATTCGTAGCCTTCGTCGGGCTCGGACACGATTTCGGCGATCACCGGCTTGCCCAGCCAGGCGCACAGCGCGTCGGCCGTGCGGCCCAGCAGGTCGGCCTCGGCCGGAGTGAATGCGAGGGGAGGGGTCATGATGGTGTGAGGGCTTACAGGGCGAGTTTGGCGCTGATCAGGCGATTCATGCTGATGCCTTCCTCAGCCGCCTCCAGGGCGAGTCTTCGGTGGATCATGGGCGGGACGCGGACAGCGAAGCGGCCGCTGAAGCGGCGTTCGGCAAACGGTTCGGGGACCGGTTCACCGTTGTCTCGCATATCGGCCACGGTTTCTGCAACGGCATCCATGATACCGCGCAGCGCCTGGGCCGGGTCCGCATCCAGCCAGGACAGGCTGGGAAACTCGGCGCACAGGCCGACGTGTTCCTGGTCGTCTTCAGACCAGGTCACGCGGTAGGTGTAGTGCTGGATGTTCATGATCATGGTTCCTGAAGACCCGCGAACCGGTCCAGCGCTTGCAGCACCTGCCGGACTTGATATGCCTTGGCCTTGCCGTCCGCATTCTGCAGGTTGATGCGCGGGTCGCCCGGCCATGGCGTCTTGAAGATCACATGGCTGCCGCCCGTGCGGCGAGGCGGGCCGAAGCGGGCGCGACAGACCTTGATGACATCTTCGAAGGGTACGGCATGGGGTTTCGTATGCATCTGTTGGATGATGCTTTCGATAGAGGCCATTGAAAGTAGCCGCTCGATGTTTGAATGGTATCAATAGTGGTGTATTAAGGCAAGGGTTGGATGCGGCACGCCACCTGCCTGGAACGCATCCTGGATTGTGCAGGTGCGGGTGTGCCTTTCATAGCCGGGGAATTACGCTGTGCTATGAATGTCCCAGGCGCTCTCATTGAGAGACGCTTGTCCCGGGTATCGATACTTGCACAGCCTGGGTGTTTGCCTGTCCCGGTGTGGCGATGATCGATGTATCCCGGGCTCCAGCCCATCTTCCCGCTCGTCCGGCCTACAATCGAAGCTTTGCGCGGCCGAATCCTTCGGCGCGCCCTTTCACGGTCGAGACATGGCACAGTACGTCTATTCCATGAACCGGGTCGGCAAGATCGTGCCGCCCAAACGCCAGATCCTGCGGGACATTTCCCTGTCCTTCTTTCCCGGCGCCAAGATCGGGGTCCTGGGCCTGAACGGCTCGGGCAAGTCCACTCTGCTGAAGATCATGGCCGGGGTGGACAAGGACATCGAGGGCGAAGCCGTCCCCATGGCGGGCCTGCGCATCGGCTACCTGCCGCAGGAACCGCAGCTGGATCCCGACCACACCGTCCGCCAGGCCGTCGAGGCCGGCCTGGGCGAAGTCTTCGAGGCCCGCAAGCGCCTGGACGAGGTCTATGCCGCCTACGCCGAGCCCGACGCCGATTTCGACGCCCTGGCCGCCGAGCAGGCCGAACTGGAAGCCGTCATCGCGGCGGCCGCCACCAGCGGCAGCGACGACATCGAGACCCAGATGGAAATCGCCGCCGACGCCCTGCGCCTGCCGCCCTGGGACGCCGTGGTCGGCAAGCTGTCCGGCGGTGAAAAGCGCCGCGTGGCCCTGTGCCGCCTGCTGCTGTCCAAGCCCGACATGCTGCTGCTGGACGAGCCCACCAACCACCTGGACGCCGAATCGGTCGAATGGCTGGAAGTCTTCCTGCGCCAGTTCCCCGGCACCGTCGTGGCCGTCACCCACGACCGCTATTTCCTGGACAACGCGGCCGAATGGATCCTGGAACTGGACCGGGGCCACGGCATCCCCTGGAAGGGCAACTACAGCTCCTGGCTGGAACAGAAGGAAGACCGCCTGAAGCAGGAAGAGGCCGCCGAATCCGCCCGCCAGCGCACCATCAAGAAAGAACTGGAATGGGTGCGGCAGAACCCCAAGGGCCGCCAGGCCAAGGCCAAGGCCCGCCTCGCGCGCTTCGAGGAACTGTCCTCGCACGAATACCAGAAGCGCAACGAAACCCAGGAAATCTTCATCCCCGTGGCCGAGCGCCTGGGCAACGAGGTCATCGAGTTCCGCAACGTGTCCAAGTCCTTCGGCGACCGCCTGCTGATCGACGACCTCAGCTTCAGGATCCCCGCCGGGGCCATCGTCGGCATCATCGGCCCCAACGGCGCCGGCAAATCCACGCTGTTCCGCATGATCGCGGGCCAGGAAACCCCGGATGCCGGCGAGGTCGTCCTGGGACAGACGGTGAAACTGGCCTACGTGGACCAGTCGCGCGAATCCCTGCCCGACGACAAGACCGTGTTCGACGCCATCTCCGACGGCGCCGACCTGTTGACCGTGGGCCGCTTCGAGATGCCGGCGCGCGCCTACCTGGGCCGCTTCAACTTCAAGGGCGCGGACCAGGGCAAGCAGGTCGGCAAGCTGTCGGGCGGCGAACGCGGCCGCCTGCACCTGGCCAAGACCCTGATCGCGGGCGGCAACGTGCTGCTGCTGGACGAACCGTCCAACGACCTGGACGTGGAAACCCTGCGCGCCCTGGAGGACGCCCTGCTGGAATTCGCCGGCTCCGTGCTGGTCATCAGCCACGACCGCTGGTTCCTGGACCGCATCGCCACGCACATCCTGGCCTTCGAGGGCGATTCGCAGGTAGTGTTCTTCGACGGCAACTACCAAGAATACGAGGCCGACAAGAAGGCCCGCCTGGGCGAGGAGGCCGCCCGCCCGCACCGCCTGCGCTACAAGGCCCTGAAATGATGCCCGGGACCGCATCGACGCTGGCCGCGCACGACAGCCTGCTGCTGATCGTGGACATGCAGGAAAAGCTGCTGCCCGCCATCCGCGACACCGACGCCCTGCGCGGCCGGGTCGAGCGCCTGGCCCAGGCCGCGCGCCTGCTGTCGGTGCCGGTCTGGGCGACCGAGCATTGGCCGGCCAAGATCGGCGCCACCCATCCCGGCCTGCTGGCGCACGTGGACCGGGTCGTGGCCAAGACCCATTTCGACGCCTGCCGCGAGGCCGATTTCCTGGCGGACTGGCCTGCGGGCCGCACGCGGGTGTTGTTGACAGGCACCGAAGCCCATATCTGCGTGTTACAGACCGGCCTGGGCCTGGCGCAGGCCGGCTTCCGGCCCGTGCTGGTGGCCGACGGTGTCGGCTCCCGGCGCGAGTCCGACTGGTCGGCCGCCTGCGCGCGCTGGCGCCACCACGGGCTGGAGACCGTCACGTCCGAGATGGCGATCTACGAATGGCTCGAAACGCCGGCGCACCCGGCCTTCCGGGACGTTCTGGCCCTGGTGAAGTGAGACGCGGCCGCGTTGTTACAAGTTACAAGGTTCGACATCTTGGCTCACAGCTTTTTCGGGGCACGGCGCTTATAAAGAAGCCAGGACGCCCGATCGGGCGCGGATCATCACGCAGCACACGAGAAGGAGAACCACTATGACGATCAGGACATTCGGAAAAATCGGCGCGGCCCTGATGCTGGCGACGGCCATGGCCGGATGCTCGTCCTGGGACAACATGAGCCACCGCCAGAAATCGGCCGTGACGGGCGCGGGCCTGGGCGGCGTGGCGGGTGCCGTCGTCACGGGCGGCGGGATCCTGGGCACGGTCGGCGGCGCGGCCATCGGCGGCGTCATCGGCGACCAGATCGGCAAGAACCGCTGATTCCCGTCTGTTTCAGTGTGATGTGCCTTCGGCGAACTCGATCTTGTTGCCGACGTTGTATTTCCCGGAGGGCTTGTTCATCGGAATTCTCTTGATTTCTTGGAGTGTCTTGCTGTCATAGACGATCAAAGCCCCTTTCGTATCCCAGACGCTCAGCAGCAGATGCCGCCCATCGTGGGTGAATTCCACGTGGGCGGCATTTTTTCCGGGCATGGGACGCAGGGTGCGGACGATCTCCAGGCTTTGTTTGTCGATCACGTGCACGGCGTCGTTATCCGGCCCGAAGAAGACATCCGTCCATGCATAGGGTGAATTCGCATGGCTGCGCATGAAGAACCCCGGGCCCAGCGTCTTGATCTCACGGATGCGCTCCCAGGTCTGCGCATCCAGGACGGATATCAGGCCGGTGCTGATGTTGGGTGTGGCGAAGATCAGGCGGCCATCGCGTTTCCAGAAGATCCCTGACCCCAGGTGCGGCATTCCCGGCAGGGGAATGCGCTTGATCAGCCCGCCTGAGTCCAGGTCAATGACCTCCATGCCCTTGGCCTGGCGCGAAGAGGCGATCAGTTGGCGGTAATCCGGAGAGAAAGAAAAGTCGTCCAGCAGGTTTTCTACAGCCAGGCGGCGCGGCTTGAAGCTGGGTCGGTCACCACCGTCGTAGGGAATTTCCCAGACTTCGGGGACATCCTTGAGGGCCACGATGAAACTCTTGCGGGGCGGGGCCGTGTAGACGGCGCTCACGCGCGAGGGTTCGGGGTGAGCGTCGGTGGCGGTGTCGATGCGCTGGATCAGGGACAGGTCGCGGGCGTCGAGCATCACCAGCCCGGCGGGCAGGGTATTGCCCGCCAGCACCCAGCGGCCGTCGTTGCTGACCGCGAGGTTGCGGGTGTTCAGGCCCACCCGGACCTCGCTGAGCATGGTCAGGTTATGCAGATCGTATTTGCTGATCCAGCCGTCGCGCGAGGCGAAATAGACGTAGCGGCCATCGGGCGAGAACTTGGGGCCGCCATGCAAGGCGAAATGCGAGGGAAAGTGGGCCAGGATTTCGTAGCGGTCTCCGTCCAGGATATCCACGGTATGGTCGCCGGCTTCGACCACGACGAAGAGGTTGTCGGGGTCTGCGCCATGTCGAGGCGTATCGGACAGGGTGGCGGGGTCAGTGATCTGGCGCCGGCTGGCGCGGATGTCCGCGTCGGTCCAGCGGGGTGGAACGGCGGCCTGCGTGTACAGGTATTTCACCAGGTCATCGATTTCCTGGCTCGTCAGGGTCGATGCGAAGCCCGCCATCTGGCTGGCTGGGCGGCCATGCAGGATCACGTCGCGGGCTTCGGCGGTCCGGATGCGCGACAGGCTCTCGGGCAGCAGGGCCGGTCCGGTGCCGCCCAGGCGTTGTTCCCCGTGACAGGCCACGCAATGGGTCTGGTAGAGCCGCCCGGCGGTCTCCAGGTCGGGACCGGTATCCGCGGCGAGCGCCGCGTGGACGACCAGGACGAGCGGCAGGGCCGCCAGGATCGAATGCGTCAGGCGCATGAGGTCTCCATATGGGGCTGCGGGAAACAGGCGGGATGGTGGGTTTCGCGATCGGCGAACAGCGCGACCACCGCGCCGATCACGATCAGGGTCGGCGGCGTGAATGCTCCGTCCTGCGCCGAGGCCGGCAAGGCGGCCAGCGTGGTGCGACAGACACGTTGTCGGGGCGTGCTGCCCTGATGAATCAGGGCAACCGGAGTTTCTCGATCCAAGCCGGCCGCCACCAGATGGCGGCTGATTTCCGGCGCCACCCCCAGTCCCATATAGAACACCAGGGTCTGCCCGGGTGCGCTCAGCGAGCTCCAGGGCAGGTCCAGCCGGCCGTCGTTTTGCAGGTGGCCTGTGATGAAGTGGCAGGATTGCGCCACGCCCCGGTGAGTCAGGGGGATGCCGGCATAGGTGGTGCATGCCGACGCGGCCGTGATGCCCGGTACGATGCGACAGGCGATGCCCTGGCGCAGCAGTGCGTCCAGTTCTTCGCCCCCCCGGCCGAAGATCAGCGGATCGCCTCCCTTCAGGCGTACGACCCGCAGGCCCTGCCGCGCCAGATCGCACAACAGTCCATTGATGGCGGATTGCGGCATGTTGTGGCTGCCGGGCGTCTTTCCCGTGTCGTAGCGGCGCGCGCGCTCGGGCAAGAGCGCCATCAGTTCGCGGCTGACCAGCCGGTCATGGACAATGGCGTCCGCCTGCTGGATGCAGCGCCACGCGCGCAGGGTCAGCAGGCCGGGATCGCCTGGCCCGGCGCCGACCAGGGCGACTTCTCCGGGCAGCAGCCGGTCCTGGGGGATGTCGGGAAGGGGCGCGTCGGGAAGCGGGGTGGTGTTCATGCGAGGCTCCTTGCGGCGAGGGTGCCGGTTTCCTGGTCGGTGAGCGGGCAGCCGGGGTCTTCTCCCCAGAGGTCGCCCTGGGCCCAGGCGCGGGTCCGGGTATTGCCATTGCAGATTTCCAGCCAGCGGCATTCGCCGCACCGGCCCTTGATCCGGCGGGGGTGCTCCCGGAGCCGCAGCAGCAGCGGATCGGGGTGCCCGATCCAGATGTCGTGAAACGACCGTTCGCGCACATTGCCGACCGTGCGGTGCCACCAGTAGGTGTCGGGGTGGACATCGCCGGTGTTGTCGATGTTGGCGATGCCCGAGCCCGAGGCGTTGCCGCCCCAGCCACGCAGCATGGTTTCCAGGGAGTCCGCCGATTGCGGGATATGTTCCCGTGCCCATTGCAGCAGCAGGACGGCGTCGGCATCGTTGTTGCCGCTGACGAATTCAGTGTCGCGGCCGGCCTCGATGTCTTCCCAGGCGCGGCCGAAGATCAGGCGCATGGCATGGCGTGTCATGGCGTGGTCGGCGTCCGCGCCCCGGGTGCTGCGCGCCCGGCCCCGGCCGCTGTAGTTCATGTGTGACAGATAGTATTTCTGGATGTCGTGGGTCCGCATCAGGTCGAGCAATGTCGGGAGCTGATGGCTGTTGTGCTGGGTCAGGGTGGTGCGCAGGCCGACGCGGATGCCGTGTTCCCGGCACAACCGGGCGGCTGCCATCGAGCGCTCGAAGGCGCCTTGCATGCGGCGGAAGGCGTCGTGCAGATCCGCCAGCCCGTCGATGCTGATGCCGACGTAGTCGAAACCGGTGGTGGCGATGGCTTCGATGTTGTCCTGGCCGATCAGGGTGCCGTTGGTGGACAGGGCGACGTAAAAACCCAGGCTCCGGGCGTGGCCGGCCAGGGTGAAAATGTCGGGGCGCATCAGCGGTTCGCCGCCGCTGAGCACCAGCACGCGCACCCCGGTCGCGTGCAGGTCGTCGATCACGCGCAGGGCTTCCCGGGTGTCCAGTTCTCCCTTGAAATCGGTGTCGGCCGAGGTGGCGTAGCAGTGGCGGCAGGTCAGGTTGCAGCGTCGCAGCACGTTCCAGATCACCACCGGGGGGCGGGGCGAGCTGGGCGGGGCGCTGCGCGGGGCGGGCGCCTGTCCGGCGAGCGCGCGCAGGTACTGGCTGATTCTCAGCATCGGTTTTCTCCTGGATGGGGAAGCCGCAGCCCGGTCTTTTTCAGGATGTGGCTGCTGATCAGCATGTCTTCGGCTTGCAGGGCGGGTTCCAGCAGCGCGCGGATCCGGGCGCGCTGCGGTTCCAGTTCGCTGGCGGACCGTGCATGGATCATGGCGAAGAGGTTGTAGGGCCAGCCTTCGCGGCGGGGCCGGCGATAGCAGTGGCTGACGAAGGGCAGGGCGCCGACCTGCGGACCCAGGCGTGCCAGGGCTTCGTCTTCGACGTCCCAGACGGTCATGCCGTTGTGCCGGTAGCCCAGGCGGTAATGATTGGGGACCGTGGCGATGCGGCGGATGATGCCGGCCTCTTGGAGCCGGCGCAGCAATGCCAGGGCATCCTCGGCGCCGCATCCCAGGGATGATCCGATCCAGGCCCAGGGATCTTCGACCAGGGGCAGGCCGGCCTGGCACAGTTCGATCAGGCGGCGGGCGAGCCGGGCTTCAGAGGGGGAGATGCAGACCGACATGGTAGGTCTCATCCTTGGGCAGATTCAGGACCGTCAGCCTGGTGGCCGCTTCGATGGCGGCCAGCGTGCGGTCCAGATGGCCGGGGCTTTCGCAGGCCAGCACGAACCACATGTTCCAGAAATGTTCGCGGCGGTAATTGTGCGCGACTTCGGGCATTTCCCGGAGGAGGCCGGCCACGGTGTCGAAGCGGTCTTCTGGAACGGACATGGCTGCCAGGGTGAAGGCGCCGCCCAGGGGTTCGATGTCGAACATCGGTCCGAACCGGGTCAGGGTCCCGTTGGCCAGCCAGTCCGCGAGGCGGGCGCGGATGTGGTCCGGGTCCAGGCCAAGTTCGGCTCCCAGCGCCTCCCAGGGGTATCGCACCAGCGGCAGACCACGCTGCAGGCGATTCAGGATGCGGCGGTCCATCGCATCCAGGCGGGCCTCCCGTTCAGATGCGCCGGGCGGAAATTCCGGATGTGCCTCATGGCTGGGCATGTCGGCCTCCTGGCCTGGGTTCGTGGGGAGCATAGTGCCCGCCACGCTGCTTGAAAGCGCGCAGGCTGAACAGGCTGGCATGGGGCCGGTCCGCCAGGCCATGACGGCGCAGGATGGCGTCGGCCTGGGCCTGTACCGCGGCCCGCGACGTGCCGTGGAGCATGCAGAACAAGTTGTAGGGCCACTGCGGCGGGTTGCGGTGGCGACGGTAGCACAAGGTGATGGCGGATTCCTGTGCCAGTGCCAGTCCGGCGGCATCGACCTGTGTGTCCGGGATATCGAGCACCAGCATCAGGTTGGCGTCGATTCCCAGCGCCCGGTGGTGGACGACCAGACCGAAGCGCCGGAACAGGCCCTCGGCCTGCCAGGCGCGGACCTGGGCCAGTACCAGGTCCTCTCGGGTTCCCAGCGCTTCGGCCAAGGCGGCATAGGGCCGTGGGCATCGTGGCAGGCTGTGTTCGAGCCGACGGGCCAGCCGATTGCGCAGTTTGGGGGAAAGCGGACCGTTCATGAGGGTTCTCGCAAGAAGGGTGTCAGGCTGAACCCCAGGTCGATGTGATAGCTGTGCAGCATCGGCAGGGATATCGGTTCCAGCCCGGTGGCGGCGGCGATCTCGCCGAGTGCGCGCTCCAGGGATTCGGGCGTGCTGGCCGTGAGCACGAACCACAGGTTCCAGGCGTGGTCGCGCTGATAGTTGTGATTGACGGCTGGATGGGCGCTGACGCGCGCAGCGATGGCTTCCAGCCGGTCCGGCGGCACGGACAGGGCCGCCAGGGTGCTGGCCCCGGCGCGTCCATGCTCGAAGACGGGTCCGATCCGGGACAGGATGCCGCGCCGGTCCAGGGCGTCCAGGTGGTTAAGCACGTCCAGTTCAGAACAGCCCAGGACCTGGGCCATGGCGGCATAGGGCCGCGCGCAGACAGGCAGGTTGCGCTGGAAGCCTTCGAGCAATGCCAGATCGAGCGGGTCCAGGTCCTTCATAGGCCCATCCTGGTGGCGCGGCTGCTCATGAAGATGCCGCTGGGGGCCTTCGAAGGCAGTGTGGCGATGCGCTTGACCATGTAGGGATCCCACACCTGGACTTCGTTGCGGTCGCGCACGGAGATCCAGACCTGTTCGCCGCGCGGTGTGAATTCCATGTGCAGGACGCCGGGGCCGATGTCCAGGGTGCGTACGACCCGCAGCGATTCGGTGTCGATGACCTGCACCTTGCCGTTGTCGGGGAACGCGAAATTGACCCAGGCCTGGCGGTTGTCCGGGCGCATGACGATGAACACCGGCTGGCCCAGCACCTCGATCGCGCCCGTCTCGCGCCACTGGTCGTTGTCCAGGACGTGGACGCGGTGCTCGCCGACGCCGGGGATGAAGGTGCGCGCGCTGGTGGCGCTCCAGCCTTCCAGGTGCGGCATCTTGTAGACCGGCAGCCGTTGCCCGTGGCGGCCATAGCTGTCCATCACGCGGCGCACGCCGAGCTCGGGATGCCACAGGTCCAGCAGCGCCAGGCCGTCTTCGCCGAACAGGCCGGCGACGTAGTACCGGCCGTTGCCGGTGATCATGCCATCATACGGTTCCCGGCCGATGTCCGGATAGCGGGTCGCGCGCGGGTGGCGCGGGTCACGCGCGTCCACCGTCCAGATCTCGCCCGTGTCGAACAGGCTGAAGGCGAATTGTCGGGCCGGGGCGTCCACCACGCCGACGACGCGCGCATTCCGGCCGCCGCCGGCCAGGGGGGTGGCTGGAATATCGGCCAACCGTTCCAGTGTGCCCGCGTCGAACAGCCGGACGCCGCCGGGCTCATAGTTGCCTACGGCGACGACTTGCCCATCCTGGCTGATGGCACCGCCGATGCTGTTGCCGCCCTGGATCACGCGGGCGGCGATCCGATGGGTCAGCATGTCCACTTTCGTTAGGCCGCCGTCGCGGCCGAAGACATAGGCGTAGCGCTGGTCGCGCGAGAAGACGGCGGTGGCGTGAGACAGGTCGCCCAGTCCTTCCACCCGGGCGACCACGGCCGGCCGCGGACCGCTGCGCACGATCTGGACGCTGCCGGTGGCGCGCTCGATCACCAGCCCCAGGTCGCCGCCGCCCTGCGGCGCGCAGGCACAGGCGCCCAGCAGCAGGCAGAGCGTGGTGGCGAGGAGACGGCGCATCATGGCAGTTGTCCTTCGATGAGATGGTCGATGATCCAGCCGGCTTCGGCTGGACTGAGAAATGGGTTCCAGGGCGGCATCGGCGTACCGGGCCGTCCCTGGAGGATGGTGGTGATGAGAGATTCGCGGGGTTTGTCCCGCAGGGTGTCCGGTGTCAGGGCGGGCCCCAGCCCGCCGGTCATGCGCAGGCCGTGACACGACCCGCAGTCCTGGATCAGCAGGCTCGAGATGCGCGCGACCTGGGCATCGGACAGGGCGGCGGGCTCGGAGCCGCCGACGGCTGCCGCGCCCGGGCGCGACCACGCCGCCGCGATCGCCAGGGCGGCCGCGGCGGCGTGGCGCGCCGCCCGCCGGCGGTCAGTAGATGTCGTGCTGGGTGTTGTAGACATTGAATTTGCCGGTGGGGGTGATCAAGCGTTTGTCCTTGATGACCTTTTTCAGCTTCAGTGTCTTGTCATCCACGATGACGATGGCCGATTCCTTGTCCTTCATGTTCCAGACCGAGAACCAGACCTCCGTGCCGTCGGCGTTGAACTCCGGCTGCACGACCCGCAGCGAACCGTCCTTGATGCCTGCCCACTCGATGATGGGCAGCGCGGTGTAGCCCTTGTCGAGGTGGTTGATGTCGAAGGCCGCGATCGTCGAACTGATCTTCGGATCCGGGTTGAAGGTCGAGTCCGCGTACAGGTGGGTGGACTTCGGATGGGTCTTGACGAACAGCGAGCCGCCGCCTTGGCCCTTGAGCGTCTGGACCACTTTCCAGGCGTTTTTCGGATGCTTCTTCGGATCGGTGCCGATCAGCGAGATCGTTTCGTCGCCCAGGTGGCTGGTGGCCCACACCGGGCCGAACTTCGGATGGATGAAGTTCGCGCCGCGGCCTGGGTGCGGGGTCTTGCCGACATTGATCAGGGCTTCGAGCTTGCGGTCCTTGGAGTCGATCACCGCGATCTTGTTGGAATTGTTCGCCGCCGTGATGAAGTAGCGGTGCGTGCTGTCCCAGCCGCCGTCATGCAGGAACGGCGCGGCGCCGATCGATGTGATGGACGGGTTGTGGATGTCCTTGTAGTTGAACAGCTGGACCCAGCCAGTTTCCTTGACGTTGATGATGAATTCCGGATGCTGGTGCGACGCGATGATCGCGGCCACGCGCGGTTCGGGGTGGTATTCCTGGGTGTCGACCGTCATGCCGCGGGTGGAGATGATCTCCTCGGGCTGGAGGGTTTCGCCATCCATGATCACGTACTGGGGCGGCCAGTACGAGCCGGCGATGACGTACTTGTCTTCGTAGCCCTTGTATTTCGACGTTTCGACCGATCGCGCCTCGATGCCAACCTTGATTTCCGCGACCGTGGCGGGTTCCTTCATCCACAGGTCGATCATGTCGATCTTGGCGTCGCGTCCGATCACCAGCAGATAGCGGCCCGAGGCCGACATGCGGGAAATGTGGACGGCGTAACCGGTGGAAATGGTCTTGACGATCCGCTTGCTGTCGCCGTCGATCAGGGCGATCTTGCCGTCGTCGCGCAGCGTGACCGAGAACAGGTTCTTCAGGTTCAGGTCGTTCATCTGCTTCTTGGGCCGGTCCTCGGGCTTGACCAGGACCTTCCAGGAGCTCTTCATCTCGGCCATGCCCCACTCGGGCGGCACTGGCGGGGTGTGCTGGATGTATTTGACCATCAGGTCGATCTGTTCCGGTGTCAGTTCGCCGGACGTGCCCCAGTTCGGCATCCCCAGCGGCGAGCCGTAGGTGATGAAGGTCTTCAGGTATTCCGAACCGCGTTTCTGCGTGATGTCCGGTGTCAGCGGCTTGCCGGTGGCGCCCTTGCGCAGCACGCCGTGACAGCCGGCGCAGCGCTGGAAGAAGATTTCCTTGGCCTGGGTGAATTCGGCGTCGGTCAGGTCCGGCGCCCCGGGGGTGCGGTGAACGGTGGCGCTGGCCGGGTCCACGGTCGAGGCGGCCCCCTGATATTTGGCGGCGGGGTCCGATTGTGCCTGGGCCAGGCCCAGCGTGCCTATCGTGGCCAGGGCGGCGAACACCAGACGTCCAGTCTTTCTCATATGCATCAGGCTTCTCCTGTGACTGCTGTGGTAGTAAATCTGGAATTTCCGGGGTGGTGTGACCTGGAGGTTGCGGCCGTAGAGGCCGGTTTTTCCGCCAGGTCCCTGGGCACGCCGGGGACGATGAAATATTCGATGCCGTGGCTGGAGAAGAAGGCGGTCTGGATCCGGCGACGATCCAGGGATGCCGCCGCGGGCTGCAGAATGACGAGCGTCCGGCCGAGCCGGGCGGTCTCCAGCATGGTCCGCAGCGTGGCATGATCGGGAGCCCGTGACGCACCCTGGCCGTGAAAGGGAATCCGGGTGGCGTCGCGCCGGGCGAGTTCGAGAACTTCTGGGTGACAGTGCGCTTCGTAATACAGGACATCCGCCAGGTTCAGTGCCCGCAGACCATTGAGGGTCAGGTCTCCCGGATCGCCGTCCGGCGCGGCCACCGCGTAGACCTGGCCGCGCGGTGGCCGTCTGCCGCGGGCCACCGTGTCCAGGAAAGCCTGTTCGGCGTCGGCGTCCCGGCCTTGCCGCAGCAGCATCAGTGCCGGGCCGCGCAGCAGGTCCTCGTACAGTGCCCGTCGTTCTGCCAGATCGGGAAACCGGCGCGTGATGTACGGTCGATGGCGTCGGGCCATGTGCGTCAGAGGGCCGAGGGCCGGATCGGCCATCGTCTCGATCCGTTCGCGCACGGCGCGGGCGAACATCGGGGCGCAGCCGGCCGAGGAGATGGCGATCATCAAGGGTGATCGATCGACAATGGCGGGAATATGGGCAGTGGACAGTTGGGCGTCGTCCACCACATTGACGTACAGGCGCCGGGTCGCACAGGCATCGGCGACGAACTGGTTGGCCTGGGCATCGTTGGTTGCCGCGACAACCAGCCAGGCATTGGTCAGCAGCGAAGGTTCGAATCGACCGTGCAGCAGCGTGATGCCCGCCTCGTCGCCGAACCGTTCCAGCGTTGGCGTGAAGGTCTCCGCGATGGCGGTGATCCGGGCTCCGGACCGCATGAGCAGACGGATCTTGCGCTCCGCGATGTCGCCGCCGCCGACGACCAGGATGTCTCGGTCCTCAAGGCGGACGAACAAGGGGAAGACGTGGCTGGACATATTCCACTTCGTTGAGCATGAACCTTTTCAGGTTAGATAGGGTTCGCCCTTATATCCTTGATGGGTATTAGGGTTGGCGGAAGGCGTTCCTGATAGCGGCTGAAATCTTCCTTGAGATTGATCTCGCGCAAAGTGCCAAGGGCCGAACAAAGGGCTGGTCTGCCTGAAAGCCGGGTGCCGCTTGACTTCAAGCGGACTTTCCTCTTAAATTCAAACGATCGTTTGAATTTAGATTCGACGGCGTGAAGAACAGACCGGCATCCCGTCGGACCCCTCGTCCGGGGCCGCCGCGATCGCCCTCGACAATCCCCCCCTGGAGACCGGAGATGCCCGATTACAAAGCCCCCCTGCGCGACATCCGTTTCGTGCGCGACGAGGTCCTGAACTATCCCGCCCACTACCAGTCCCTGCCGGGCTGCGAGGAAGCCACCCCCGACATGGTCGGCGCCATCCTGGAAGAGGGCGCCAAGTTCTGCGAGCAGGTGCTGGCGCCGCTGAACGCCGTGGGCGACCGCGAGGGTTGCGCCTGGTCGCCCGAGGGCGTCAAGACCCCGGCGGGCTTCAAGGAAGCCTACGCCCAGTACGTCGAGGGCGGCTGGCCGGCGCTGTCGCACGACGTGGCCCACGGCGGCCAGGGCCTGCCGGAATCGCTGGGCATGGCCATCAGCGAGCTGATGGGCGAGGCCAACTGGGCCTGGGGCATGTACCCCGGCCTGTCGCACGGCGCCATGAACACCCTGCAGGCGCACGGCACCCCGGAACAGCAGAAGACCTACCTGGAGCCCCTGGTCTCCGGTCAGTGGACCGGGACCATGTGCCTGACCGAGCCCCACTGCGGTACCGACCTGGGCATGCTGCGCACCAAGGCCGAACCGCAGGCCGACGGCAGCTACAAGGTCACCGGCACCAAGATCTTCATCTCCGCCGGCGAGCACGACATGGCGGAAAACATCGTCCACATCGTGCTGGCCCGCCTGCCGGACGCGCCCGCCGGCACCAAGGGGATCTCCCTGTTCATCGTGCCCAAGTTCCTGCCCGACGGCCAGGGCGGCCCGGGCGCGCGCAACGGCGTGTCCTGCGGCTCGATCGAGCACAAGATGGGCATCCACGGCAACGCCACCTGCGTGATGAACTTCGACGGCGCCACCGGCTTCCTGATCGGACCGGCCAACAAGGGCCTGAACTGCATGTTCACGTTCATGAACACGGCGCGCCTGGGCACCGCCATCCAGGGCCTGGCGCACGCCGAGGTCGCCCTCCAGGGCGCCACGACCTACGCCCGCGAACGCCTGCAGATGCGTGCCCTGAGCGGCCCGAAATTCCCCGACCAGCCGGCCGATCCCATCATCGTGCACCCCGACGTGCGCCGCATGCTGCTGACGATCAAGTCCTACGCCGAGGGCAACCGCGCGCTGCTGTACTACGCCGCGCAGCAGGTGGACATCATGCAGCACAGCCAGGACGCCGGCGAGCGCGAACAGGCCGACAAGCTGCTGGGCTTCCTGACCCCGATCGCCAAGGCCTTCATGACGGAGACCGGCTTCGAGGCGGCCAACCTGGGCGTGCAGGTCTTCGGCGGCCACGGCTACATCTCCGAGCACGGCATGGAGCAGAACGTGCGCGACAGCCGCATTTCCATGCTGTACGAAGGCACGACCGGCGTCCAGGCGCTGGACCTGCTGGGCCGCAAGGTGCTGATGACCCAGGGCGAACCGCTGCGCATCTTCACCAAGGTCGTGCACAAGTTCTGCAAGGCCAACGGCGGCAACCGCGCAATCTCCGAGCTGGTGAAGCCCCTGGCCGAGCTGAACAAGGAATGGGGCGACCTGACCCTGAAGATCGGCATGAAGGCCATGACCAACCGCGAGGCGGTGGGCGCCGCGTCCGTGGACTACCTGATGTATTCGGGCTATGTGACGCTGGCCTATTTCTGGGCCGACATGGCGCGCGTCGCGGCCGAGAAGCTGGCGGCGGGCGAGGGCGACAAGGCCTTCTACCAGGCCAAGTTGCACACCGCGCGCTTCTACTTCGCCCGCATCCTGCCGCGCACCCGCGCGCACGTGGAAGCGATCAAGGCCGGTCCCGATGTGCTGATGGACCTGCCGGCCGAGGACTTCGCGCTGGGGTACTGAGCGGGCACGGCCCGTCGGAGCCCGCGGGGCGCTCCGGTGTGGCCGGGCCGATGAACGGGGCGGGCCTTCGCACGGGGGCCCGCCCCGTTCGCATGGGCGCGGCGCTGTACACTCTGGGCTGCCGCCGTCATCCCCCGCCTTCTTCCATGTTTCTCACCCTGCTGAACATCGTCCTGCCCGTCTTCGCCGTGGCGGCCCTGGGCTTCGCCTTCGGCCGCCGCCAGGCGCGCACGCCGGACATGGCGTTCATCAACCACGCCAACGTGATGGTGTTCTGCCCGGCGCTGGTGTTTTCCGCGCTGCTGGACAATCCGGTCGACCTGGCGCGCGGCTGGCCGCTGGTGGCGGCCGGGGTGCTGATCATCGTCGTGCCGGGCCTGCTGCTGGCCCTGGTGCGCTCCCCGGGGGTGTCCCGTCCCGCCTTCCTGGTGCCGGGGATGTTCCGCAACACCGGCAACATCGGCATTCCGCTGATGATGCTGGCCTACGGCAAGGATCTGCTGGGCGACATCGTCGTCCTGTTCGTGCTGTCGAACCTGCTGCATTTCTCCCTGGGGCTGTTCCTGCTGTCGCGCGGCGGCAGCCGCTGGATGTGGCTGCGCAATCCGAACATCTGGGCGGCCCTGCTGGGCGTGGCCCTGGCGCCGCACCGGGAATGGATCCCGCCCTTCGTGACGACCACGCTGGACCTGACCGGGCAGATCGCCATTCCGCTGATGCTGTTCGGGCTGGGCGTGCGCCTGTCCCAGGACCGGGTCGAGCAGCTGGGCCTGGCGCTGCGCATCAACGTCCTGTACCTGCTGGCGGGCCTGCTGACGCTGCCCATCGTGCTGTGGCTGCTGCCCCTGACGCCGGAATGGGCGCGCATGGTGGCGCTGTCGGTCATGCTGCCGCCGGCGGTGCTGAACTACCTGCTGTGCGAACAGTACCGCGTGGAGCCCAGGACCGTGGCCAGCGTGGTGCTGCTGGGCAATGTGCTGTCGGTGGCCACGATCCCGCTGGTGGTCTGGGCGACGCTGACGTGGATTTGAGCGGGTGTCTAGAAACCGCACAGGATTGCGCAGGGCCGTGAGCGGGCCTTGCCAGACCGCTCACCTCACCCGGCCCCGGCTTTGCCGGGGCTTTCCGGGAGAAATGGCCCCATCGGGGCGCTCGCCAAACGCGCGGGGTGCTCAGTCCCCCGGACTGAGCACAAGCGTCCCGCTTGAACGGTGGCTCGCTTGCCTCCCCGCTGGAGCCATTTCTCCCGGCGGGTTCGAAGTTCGCGTCCGGCAAGGCCCGCCCCCGACCCTGGTGTGCCGTCATGCGGCCGGATGCATCCCGGGGCAGGATGCCTGATCGCTCAGTTGCGCGCTTCGGCCTGAGGCATCTCGATCTTGACCTCGAGCACTTCCAGGGAATCCTGGCGGTCCAGGTTGACCTTGATGTCCTCGGGGTTGATCTGGACGTATTTCGAGATCACCGCGATCAGTTCCTTCTGCATCTGCGGCAGGAAGTCGGGCGCGTTGCGGCCGCTGCCGCGTTCGTTGATCAGAATGAGCTGCAGGCGGTCCTTGGCGATGCTGGCCGAGGTCTTTTTCTGTCCGCGCAGGAAATCCAGGAACGACATGCTTATTTACCCCCGAACAGGCGCTTGAACAGGCCGGGTTTCTCGTAGTCCACGAAGCGCAGGGGCTTTTCCTCGCCCAGGTAGCGGGCCACCACGTCCTGGTAGGCCAGGGCGACGTCGGAGTCGCGGATGTGGATGGCCGGGATGCCCTGGTTGGACGCCTGCAGCACGGTTTCCGATTCCGGGATCACGCCGATCAGGCGGATGCGCAGGATGTCCTCGATGTCGCCCAGGGACAGCATTTCGCCGTCGGCCACGCGCTTGGGGTTGTAGCGGGTCAGCAGCAGGTGTTCCTTGATCGGCTCTTCGCCCTTTTCGGCGCGGCGGGACTTGGCCGACAGGATGCCCAGGATGCGGTCGGAGTCGCGCACCGAGGAGACTTCGGGGTTGGTGACCACCAGCGCGTCGTCGGCGAAATAGGACGCCATGATGGCGCCGGTCTCGATCCCGGCGGGGGAATCGCAGACGATGTATTCGAAGTCCATGGCCGCCAGGTCGTTCAGGACCTTTTCCACGCCTTCGCGCGTCAGGGCGTCCTTGTCGCGCGTCTGCGAGGCCGGCAGGATGTACAGGTTTTCCAGCTGCTTGTCGCGGATCAGCGCCTGGTTCAGGGTGGCCTCGCCCTGGATGACGTTGACGAAATCGTAGACCACGCGGCGTTCGCAGCCCATGATCAGGTCCAGGTTGCGCAGGCCGACGTCGAAGTCGATCACGACCGTCTTGTGGCCGTGCATGGCCAGGCCGGCCGAGAAGCTCGCACTGGTGGTGGTCTTGCCCACCCCTCCCTTGCCGGAGGTGACTACAACGATGCGCGCCATGGTGACTGTGTTCCCCTGTTCGAAAAATTCATGACATCGTAAAGCAAAATGCCCCGGGAAGGCCGGCTCGCCGTCGGCGGGGCGTGTCCGGATGTGACGGGAGGTCCGCCCGGGGGGCCTGGCCGGCCCCGGGGCGGCGGATGCGCCTCGTCAATGGCCGCCCTGCAGCGCCCGGATCCGCAGCGTGTCGCCGTCCAGTTCGACCTGGGCGGGGCGGTTGTGCAGCGTGTCGGGCAGGCGGGTCTCGACCACCCGGTAGACCCCGGCGATGGCCAGCAGTTCCGGATCGAGCTGGGTGGTCAGGATCATGGCGTGCGGGTTGCCGCGCGCGCCGGCCATGGCCTTGCCGCGCAGCGGGCCATAGACGTGGATGTGGCCGTCGGCGATGACCTCGGCGCCCTGGCTGACCATGCCCATGACGATCAGGTCGCCGCCGCGCGCGTAGATGCGCTGGCCGGAGCGCAGCGGGTGGCGGATCACCAGGGTCTCGGCGTGCGCGTCGGCGCCGGCGGGCGGCGCCGGCTCGTCGGTGCCGCCCGGCGCCTCGGGGAGCGCGGACTTGGCGTGGCGGGCGGGCGCCGGTTCGGGATCGGGCTTGCTGCGCGCCTGGGCGGTCCTGGCGGATGCGTCGGCGCGGCTTTCCTGCCGGCTCGTGGAGATGTCCAGGGGCGCCAGGCCGGCCTGGTGGGCCGAGGCCAGCAGGGCCTCCGGCGCCCGCACGCCGATCGGGTGCAGCCGGTGGCGGCGCAAGGCGTCGGCCAGCGCCTGCCAGTCGGGCGCCTGGTCCAGGCCCTGGGCGTCGAGCACCACGGGCTCGTTTTCATAGAAGGCCCCGGCTTCCTTCATGCGCTGGTCCAGCGCCCGGGTCAGCTCGGCGGTGTCGGCCGTGTGCAGCACGGCCCGCAGGACGTGCAGGGACGCGCTCTTGAAGTCCAGGGCGGCGGCGGTCTTGGGCATGGCGGTTCAGACCCAAGTGTCGCGCAGGGTGACGGCGCGGTTGATCACCGGACGCTCGGGCGTGGAGTCCTCGCGGTCGGCGACGAAATAGCCCAGGCGCTCGAATTGCCAGGTCGCGCCGGGCTCGGCGCGCGTGCCGGGTTCCAGCCAGGCGTTGACGACCCGGCAGGAGTCGGGGTTGAGCGCCTGCAGGAAATCGCGGTCGCCGCCGTCGGGGTGCGGTTCGGTGAACAGCCGGTCGTACAGGCGGATCTCGGCGGGCACGGCATGGGCCGCGCTGACCCAGGTGACGGTGCCCTTGACCTTGACGCTGTCGGCGCCCGGGGTGCCGCTGCGCGTTTCGGGCAGGTATTCGGCGTGGACCTCGACGACTTCGCCCCGGTCGTTCTTGACGCAGCCGGTGCAGCGCACGACGTAGCCGTATTTCAGGCGCACCAGGTTGCCGGGGAACAGGCGGAAGTATTTCTTGGGCGGTTCCTCGCGGAAGTCGTCGCGCTCGATCCAGAGTTCGCGCGTGAAGGGGAAGTGGCGCCGGGCGCCTTCGGGGTCGTGCGGGTTCAGCGGCGCGGAGCAGGGTTCCTCGTGGTTTTCCGGGAAGTTCGTGATGACGAGCCTGACCGGGTCGAGCACGGCCACGGCGCGCGCGGCGACGGGGTCCAGGTCGTCGCGCAGGGCGGCCTCGAGGATGCCGTAGTCGATGCGGGAATCGGCCTTGGACACGCCCAGGCGTTCGCAGAACAGGCGGATGGCGCCGGGCGTGTAGCCGCGGCGGCGCAGGCCGGCCAAGGTCGGCAGGCGGGGATCGTCCCAGCCGCCGACGTGCCCGTCCAGGACCAGTTGGCGCAGCTTGCGCTTGCTGGTGACGACGTAGCTGAGGTTCAGGCGCGCGAATTCGTGCTGATGCGGCAGCGGCTCGGCCAGCTGGCCCAGTTCGGCCAGGCGTTCCAGGATCCAGTCGTAGAAGGGGCGCTGGTCCTCGAATTCGAGCGTGCAGATGCTGTGCGTGATGCCTTCCAGGGCGTCCTCGACGGGGTGCGCCCAGGCGTACATGGGGTAGATGCACCAGGCGTCGCCGGTGCGGTGGTGGGTCGCGTGGCGGATGCGGTAGAGGACCGGGTCGCGCAGGTTGATGTTGGGCGAGGCCATGTCGATGCGCGCGCGCAGGGCCATGCGGCCGTCCGGGAACTTGCCGGCGCGCATGTCGCGCAGCAGCGCCAGGGATTCGGCGGCGGGGCGGTCGCGCCAGGGCGAATCCGTGCCCGGTTCGGTCAGCGTGCCCCGGGCGGCGCGCATTGCGTCGGCCGACTGCTCGTCCACGTAGGCGTGGCCGGCCTGGACCAGGGCCTCGGCGAAGCGGTACAGGGTCTCGAAGTAGTCGCTGGCGTAGAAGCAGTGCTCCACGCCGCCCTGCGTCCAGTCGAAGCCCAGCCAGCGCACCATGTCGATGATGGCGTGGACGTATTCGTCCTCTTCCTTTTCGGGGTTGGTGTCGTCGAAGCGCAGGTGGCAGATGCCCTGGTAGTCGCGCGCCAGGCCGAAATTCAGGCAGATGCTCTTGGCGTGGCCGATGTGCAGGTAGCCGTTGGGTTCAGGCGGGAAGCGGGTGCGGATGCGGGCGGGGTCGGGCGCGCCGGCGCGGCGGACTTCGGCCGGGCTGGGCGGGGGCGCCCATTGCCTGTCCTGGTAGCGACCGGATTTCAGGTCGTTGTCGATGATGGTGCGCAGGAAATTCGAGGCAGGCGCGGAATCGGTGGTCATGGTGCGAGGAGACGGGCCCCTGGGGCGGGAAGGTAAACGGGCATTTTGCCATGTTCGCGCGGGGGCCGGCCGGCGGGGGCCGCGAAAGGCGTACAGGCTCGAAGGGGGTTCATATAAACTAGCGCACATTATGACGCAAACCGCATGGGTTCTGTCGCTGTCCCAGTTTTACCTGAGCCTGGGGTTCGTGCTGTTCTTCCTGGCGCTGGAACTGGGCCTGGCCTGGGTCTTGTTCGGCTTCCGGCTGTTCGCCGGCCGCAGCCAGGCGGCGCTGCTCGCCTATCGCTTCTGGGCGCGCGTGTTCGCCCTGTCCCTGATCCTCGGCTTCGCCGCCAGCCTGCCGCTGGCGCTGCAGCTGGGCACGCTGTGGCCGGGCTTCATGGACCGGGCCGGCGAGGTCGCGGGCCCGCTGGTGGGCATGGCGGTGCTGACGGCCTTCATCTTCAAGTCCTGCTTCCTGGGGGCCATGCTCTACGGCCAGCGGTCCCTGTCCGACCGGGCCCACACGCTGGTCGTGGGAATGGTGGCGGTGGGCACGTCCCTGACGGCCTGGTGGATCGCCGTGCTGCTGGCCTGGCTGCAGTGGCCGGCGGGCGCGGTCCTGTCCGAGGGCCGCTACCAGGTGGCGGATTGGCTGGAATTGCTGGGCGGCGGCCTCGCGCCCGCGCTGTTCGGGGTGCTGCTGGCCGGCGGCCTGCTGCTCGCCGCGACGCTGATGCTGGCCGTGACCGCCTGGCGCACCGAGGTCCGCCCCAGCGACGCGGGCGACCGCAGCGTCTATGCCTGGGGCCTGCGGCTGGTGCTGCTGGCGCTGGTGCTGCAGGCGCTGCTGGCGGCGGCCCTGGGGCGCGAACTGCTGCCGCTGCAGCCGGCGCGCGTGGCGGCCGTGGTGCCGCAATGGACCAGCGGTCCGCCGGAACGCCTGTCCCTGGCGGCCTGGCCGGACGAGTCCCGGGGGCGTGACGCCTGGCGGCTGGAGGGGCCGTCCGACTGGGCCGAGTGGGCGCGGCTGCCGGCCGGCGGCCCGCTGCGGGGGCTGAGCGATCTGGCGGGCATCCGGCCGCCCCTGCTGGCCACCTACCTTTCGGCGCGGCTGGCCGTGCTGCTGACCGCCGTGCTGGCCGCGATGGCCGGGTGGGCGCTGTGGCGGGGCCGCCGCCTGGGCCACGAACCCGACAACCTGTCGCGGGCCGGCCGCTTCGGCCTGCGGGCCATGGCCTGGCTGGCAGCGGCCCTGCAGGCGGCGGGCTGGGGGCATCTGCTGATCGGCAGCCTGCCGTACGCCATCCAGGGCACGGTCTCGCTGCGCGAGATCGGCACGGACGCGGGCGAGGGCGCCCTCTGGGCCGTCCTGTGCCTGCAGTTCGTGGTCTATGGCGCGCTGGCCGCGGGCTTCCACCAGTTGCTGCGGCACGCCACCCGCTACGGCGTGGTGCCGGTGGCCCGTCACAGGGGGCGCGCATGATCGATTCATTGGCGGCCCTGCTGGGCCTGGGCGCCCAGGATCCGGCCTTCTGGATTCCCCTGGCGCTGATCGTCGTGTTCTTCGCCATCGTCGTGGCGGGCGTGCTGCTGGACGGTTTCGACATCGGCGTGGGCTGCGTGTCCCTGGTGGCGCCGCCCGCCCTGCGGCCGCGCATGCTGTCGCTGCTGGGCCCCTGGCGCGACGCCAACGAATTCTGGGTGTTCCTCGGGGTCGGGCTGTTCGCGGTGGCGTTTCCCTACGCCTGGCCCCAGACCCTGGGGCGCCTGTACCTGCCGCTGTCGCTGCTGGCCCTGGGCACGATGCTGCGCTCGGTGTGCTTCGAATGGCGCCTGCGGGCGCCGGCCGAGCACCAGGGCCGCTGGCAGTTCGGCTTCGGCGCGGGGGCCGTGCTGGTCGCGTTTTCCCATGGCTACATCCTGGCGCGGGTGGCGGTGGCGTACCAGCCGGGCGGGGGCAACACCGGCTTCGCGGTCCTGATGGGCGGCTGCGCCGTGGCGGTCTACAGCCTGCTGGGGGCGGCCTGGCTGATGATGCGCGAGGCGGGCGAACTGCGCGTGCGCGCCGTGGGCTGGGCGCGCCGCACGCTGCGCTGGAGCGCCGTGGGCGCCGTGGGGGTGTCGGTGGTGCTGGATTTCTCCAACGCCGGGGTGTTCCTGAAGTGGGGCGACGGCTCGCACTGGCTGGCGGTCGGCCTGGTCTGGAGCACGCTGCTGGCGTGCTTCGTCCTGACGGACATGACGCTGCAGCGCATGATCAGCCACAGCTACCGCGCCTCGGCCCTGCCCTATGCCCTGGTCCTGGTGATCGTCCTGACCGTGCTGGGCGGCTTGGCCTACAGTTTCTTCCCCTACCTGGTGCTGGACGAGATCACGCTGTGGGACGCCGCCGCGCCGGTGGCGACCCTGCGCCTGGCCCTGTCGGCCGTCGTGATCGCGCTGCCGGTGGCGCTGATCTTCAATCTCTGGGTGTACTGGCGCATGCTGGGCCGGTCGCGGCCGCCCAGTCCGCCGGATTTCAGGAGATGAGACCGGACGCGGGGCGGTCCCCGCGGACCGACATGCGCCTGGCGAATCCGAGCGGCATGCGGGCCGCGAGGTGGGCGGCGCGCGGCGCCGAGGGGACATCATGAAAGGACCGGATCTGCACCTGCGGGCCGATGGCGCGGTCGCCATGCTGTGCTGGGCGGCCCTGGCCGGCGTCGGCGGCGCCGGGGTGACGATCGCCTTCCATGCCGGCATCCACGGAATCCAGTGGCTGTTCGCCGGGCATTCGGGGGCCATCACCCAGGTGATGCGCGACCTGCCCTGGTGGCTGCGGCTCCTGGCGCCGGCCGTCGGCGGCCTGTGCGCCGGGGGGCTGCTGGTGGCCGCCCGGCGCGTGTCGCACGACGCGCATTCCGACTACATGGAGGCCGTGGCCATCGGCGACGGGCGGATGTCCGTGCGCCAGGGCCTGCTGCGGTCCCTGTCCTCGCTGTGCACGGTCGCCACGGGTGGTTCCATCGGCCGCGAGGGCGCCATGGTGCACCTGGCCGCCCTGTGGGGCTCGGTGCTGGGCCGGCTGCTGCGCACCGGCACGGCGCGCCTGCGCCTGCTGGTGGCCTGCGGGGCGGCGGCCGGGGTGTCGGCCGCCTATGGCGCGCCCATCGCCGGCGCCGTGTTCGTGGGCGAGATCATCCTCGGTTCCATGTCCTTCCAGAATTTCGGCCCGCTGCTGGTCGCGGCCGCCGTGTCGAACCTGGTCATGCGGCTGAGCGGCCACTACGCGGCGCTGTACGCCATGCCCGGCCTGGAGGCCGTGCCGCCGGACCTGCTGCTGCCCAGCCTGGCCTTGGGCATCCTGGCCGGCGTGGGGGCGCCGCAGTTCCTGCGCTGCATCCACGGGGTGAAGTCGCTGTTCGGCCGCGTCGGTTTGCCGCTGCCCCTGAGCCTGGCCCTGGGCGGGCTGCTGCTGGGGGGCGTGCTGATCGGCATGCCGCAGATGGCGGGCAACGGCTACAGCGTGGTCGTGTCCCTGCTGCACCAGCCCCAGGCCTGGCAGATGGTGCTGTGGATCCTGCTGTGCAAGGTGCTGGCGACGGCGCTCACGGCCGGCTCGGGCGCCGTGGGCGGGGTGTTCACCCCGACCCTGTTCGTCGGCGCGGCCCTGGGCACGCTGTTCGCCCAGGGGCTGGGGGAAGCCTGGCCCGCGCTGGCGGGCCACGGCACGGTCCTGACCCTGGTGGGCATGGGGGCCTTCCTGGCGGCGGCGACCAGCGCGCCCTTCATGGCGATCCTGATGATCTTCGAGATGACGCTCAGCTACCAGATGGTGCTGCCGCTGGTGCTGGCCTGCGTGGCGGCGTATTTCGTGTCGCGCGGCCTGGCCCAGGCGGTGATGTACCAGGTCACCCTGCGCCACGAGGACAACCAGGCGCTGCGCCAGCGCCTGCGCCACGACCGGCTGGACAGCCTGATGCGGCCGGCGGAAACCGTGGTCCGCACGGACGCGCCGGTGCGCCGCGCGCAGGAGATGTTCCTGGACTATCCGGTGAAGTACCTGTACGTGACCGACGCCGAGGGCGCCTGGCAGGGCGTGATCGCCCAGCAGGACCTGACCCGCATGATGCTGGGCGAGGTCGACGTGCAGTCCAAGACCTGCGGCGAGGTGCTGCGCCTGGACTTCGTCAAGCCCTTGTATCCCGATCTGAGCCTGGACGAGGCGCAGGCGCAGTTCAGCGCCTTCCAGGGGGAACGGCTGCCGGTGGTCAGCCGCGACCGGCCCGCCCGGCTGCTGGGGGTGGTGTACAAGTCCGACCTGCTCGAACGCTATTCGCAGTTGAAACGGGCTTTAGGGGAGTTCTGAAGCGGTCTGCTGTGTTGCTCGTACACCTCATCGCTTGCAAGCGGTTCGGATTCGTCAGGCACGGGACAGTCCGCAAGGGACTGTCCCGTGCCCAGACTCATCTATCGCCGCGCCGGAACCGGTCGTGACGGCCGGCCGCGCCGCGGTGATGGCATAATCCCGGTACTGGATATCGACACAGTCTTTTCATGGCCATCCAAGCAGATTCCCTCTCGGCCCGCCCGCCCGAACCCCGTCTGGTGACGCCGGACGTGGCTTCGCGCGCCGAGGACTCCGTCGAACGCGCCCTGCGGCCCAAGTCTCTGGGCGACTACGTCGGCCAGCGGCGGGTGCGCGAACAGCTGGACATCTTCATCGCGGCGGCCCGCCAGCGCGGCGAATCGCTGGACCACGTGCTGCTGTTCGGCCCGCCGGGCCTGGGCAAGACCACCCTGGCGCACATCGTGGCCCATGAAATGGGCGTGCAGCTGCGCCAGACCTCCGGACCGGTGCTGGAACGGCCCGGCGACCTGGCCGCCATGCTGACCAACCTGGAACGCAACGACGTCCTGTTCATCGACGAGATCCACCGCCTGTCCCCGGTGGTCGAGGAAATCCTCTACCCCGCGCTGGAAGACTTCCAGATCGACATCCTGATCGGCGAAGGCCCCGCCGCCCGCAGCGTCAAGATCGACCTGCAGCCCTTCACCCTGGTGGGCGCGACCACGCGCGCCGGCATGCTGACCAACCCGCTGCGCGATCGCTTCGGCATCGTCTCGCGGCTGGAGTTCTATTCGGCCGACGAACTGGCCCACATCGTGCAGCGCAGCGCCGGCCTGCTGGGCGCGGACGCCACCGAGGACGGTGCCGCCGAAATCGCCCGCCGTTCGCGCGGCACGCCCCGCATCGCCAACCGCCTGCTGCGCCGGGTGCGCGACTACGCCGACGTGCGCGCGGGCGGACGCATCGACACCGCCACCGCCCAGGCGGCGCTGGCCATGCTGGAAGTCGATCCCCAGGGCCTGGACCTGATGGACCGCAAACTGCTCGAAGCCATCGTGCACAAATTCGACGGCGGTCCCGTGGGAGTGGACAGCCTCGCCGCCGCCATCGGCGAAGAACGCGACACCATCGAGGACGTCATCGAACCCTACCTGATCCAGCACGGCTACCTGCAGCGCACCCCGCGCGGCCGCATGGCCACGCGCCGCTGCTGGGAACACCTGGGCCTGAAGGCCCCCGCCGCCGGAGGCGGGGGGGAACTGTTTTAGGAAGTTTTATAGTCAGCCGCGCAGAAAGTGTGCGACAGAGTCACGTGTGCAGAGGTTCGCGTGAACGGCTTGTTCAAAGGGTGGCGAGCCGGTCAACGGTGTCCGGATAACGTTCTACCAGCCGGATTAGCAGCGCGGCTTGGGCGTTGGGCTTGGCGCGCCCCTGTTCCCAGTTTTCCAGCGTGCGCGGATTGGTGCGCAAGTAGCGCGCGAATACGCCACGCGACAGGTTCAAGCGCTGGCGCAGCCTGATCAGCTCGTCCGCAGTGATTTCAAGTGCAGGACCCACGTCGATGACGTGGCGGCGCAAGGTGACTTTCCCCGTGCGTTCGGCCGCCAGGGCCTCGAATCCTTCCGTCAGTTCGGCAAACAGGTTTCGTTTGTTCGTCATGAGGCGCGAGCCTTCAGTTCATTGTGCAGCAGGGAGGACAAGAGCGCACGTTCTTGGGCGGACAGATCGTTCATTTCATCTTTGTCATACACAGTGAACAGCCAGAACTGCTGGCCTGCGGTCCAGGGGTAGTAGATCACGCGCAAGCCACCCCGTTTACCTTTGCCGCGACGAGCGTCGAGGAATCGGATTTTTCGCAGCCCGCCAGTTCCAGGGATGACATCACCTGCGTACGGCTGCTGAAGCAGAATGGATTGCAGACTGCGAAAAGCGGAGTCGTCCAGGTATCGTTCACGGTGTCTTTGGAACGCAGGCAGCTCGATGAAAATGGCCTTCATCGCTATTCTATCCGTTAATTGCGTATAGATGAAGAAAAGCTGCTGTGCTGCGTGTCACCAGGCAGGTTGCGCGGTTTGGGTAGGTGCGTGCAGGCATGGCCGGAGTCCAGGGGAGATGGGCGGCCATTGTGAGTCAGGCGTATCGATCTTGCCAGACTGGAAAATCCGGACGGAGAAAAATGTCCTGGCGGGTCTTGGGTGCGCAACGGACCTGGCTTCGAGATCCCGGCTTCAAAGTCCGTCTAGAGCTCCAGTTCCTCGAAACGAACGGCCTTCAGGCGGTCTTTTTCGAACTGGAACAGGGGCATGACGGCGCCGTTGGCGTCGCCGCACAGGGGGATGACCAGTTGCGGGGCGGTCTTGACTGAGCCGCCGTCGGTGTCGTCGGGATCGTAGGGCGTGCCGTAGCGCCGCAGCGCGGCCACGGTCTCGGCCCGGGATGCGCCGATCTTGAAGTCCGCAGGCAGATAGCGGGCGGGATCGGCCGCTTTGGCCAGGAAATCCATGTCGCCGAACAGCGGGACGCCTTTCAGGGGCAGGCAGGTGTCCAGGTTCTGCAGCGTGCTCAATGAAAAGCTGTACAGGATGGCGTGGTCGGCCGGCGGGGGATCGTCCGGCTGGTTTTCGGGGGCCAGCGCGTCGGGCAGGATGCCGGTGTAGCGCAGCACCAGCCCGCCGTCGTTGAGGTACAGCCCTTGTTTTTTGGGGGCGTCGCTGCTCGGGACCGCCTCGTCGCTGGCGCCCAGGTCGGTCAGGGTCGGCTCGTCCTGGTTGAAGTCGGCAAGCAGGTAGCCGATCACCCCGTAATGGGGCGGCTGCAGGTAGCGGTCCAGTACGACGTAGCCGCCGCGCTGGCCGGCCACCGACGGACAGCCCAGGTTGCGGTCGATGATGCCGTCCTTCAGCAAGTCTGTTTCTTCGGGATCGCCCGGGCCTCGGGGTTGGCGGTACAGTTCCTGGCCGTTGAGTCTCAGCACCTGGCGGTTGTCGGTTTCCATGCCGTTTTCGCACTCGAACACGCCTTGCGGGGTGCCGACGCGCATGGTTTCGGCCATGGCCGGGCCGGGCAGGGCGGCGAGCCAGCCGGCGGCCAGCAGGGCCGCCAGGGCGGGGGGCAGGGGGCGCCGTCCTTGACGTGACGACGGACCGGCTTCGCAAGCCACGTCCAGAAGACGATCACAGTTCATCCAGGATCTCCTGCTTGCGGGATTCATAGTCCTGCGCGCTGATCAGGCCCTGGTCGCGCAGCGCTTTCAATTGTCGCAGGCGGGAAGCCGCGTCGCCACCGGTGGATGATGATGTGCCGCCTGACGAGGTGGTAGTGTGCTGGCGAAGGTCGAAGGTCACGGGTGAGCCGGCGCCTTTTTTCATCTTTTGGGTAAAGGCGGCGATGAGATCGTCCGTCGAGACACGTCCGCCGAATCCCGCGCTGATCCCTGCGGCAAGGCCTCCGGTCGGATTCTCGTCCTGATGACGCCTGGAACGCAGATACAGCAGCGTCAGCAGGACCCAGGCGCCCGCGCCGTAGATCAGGGTGGAGACGCCGATGGCCCGGAGCGTGACCTCCTGGAGGCGGCCTTCGCGTTCGCAGCGAATCGTGTGGGCCGTCCCGCTTTGCCCGGGTTTGTAGGAATAGTTCCGGGATGAAATGTCCATGTCGCCGTCGCACAGCACCGGGGCCGCCACGGTCAGCAAGGGCGGATGAAGCGCCCCGCCGGCCGAGGCGATCATCAGGCCGATGAACAGGCCCACTGGGATCCGGAACCATTGGTGGCCGAGCAGCCGGGACAGGAACTGATTGCGGATGGAAAAGAGCGCCGACAGGCCGGGGATGCGGCGGCGCAGGAAGAACAGGATTACGACAGGGAGGGCAAAGGGCAGGACGATGCCCAGGATCGTGATGCCGGCGGCGATACTGCTTTCGTCGTTCATGGGGCGTGCCTTGGTCCGCCGGCATGTCGGACCGGCGCTACCGGCAGCTTAGCCGAGGCAGGCACGCCGCCGCATCCTTCAAATGAATGAAGTCTTGCCGGGGCGGGGTGTTCCCAGGCGTGGAGCCGGCCGGACCTGAGGTTTCAGGCGCTCAGGCGGCAATCGTGTCGTCGATGGATTGCCGTAACGGGTAGGGGCGGATCAGCACCTCGGCGGGCAGGTTCAGGCCTTCGGACAATTTGCGGATCATGTTCAGGGTCAGGGGACGGGTGCGGTTCAGAATGTCGGACACCCGGCCGCGCGGTCCGATATAGGGCTCCAGTTCTTTGCGTGTCAGGCCGCGTGCTTCCATGATGTGTCCCAGAAAGTCGATCGGGTCTGGATCGTCGATCGGCACATGCGTCTGCTCGTATTGTTCGATCAGCAAAGCCAGCACGTCCAGCCGGTCCGAGGCGGGGGAACCGGCCGGCGCATCCCACAGGCGCTCGGCTTCAGCCAGCGCCGCCTGGTGCTCTTGTTGCGTGCGGATCAATTTGAGTTCCATCGTGCCCTCGTTCAGATCGTTTCGACATCAATCCGGTCGTACTGGCGATGCGTGCCGACGAAACGGATGTACATCAATCCTTTGTCGTAGCGCACCGCCACCACCAGACGGTAGTCATTGCCCTTGATGTTGAACACCACACGGTTGTTTCCAGTGAAGCTGGCGTTCCGATAAGCGGCCTTGATGTCCGATGGAGTTTTCCAGGACGCTCGGCTTGCCAGAGCGTGCCATGATCGCAGAGGTGTTTCGGCGTCGGGATGGTGTTTCCAGAAGACCCGTAACGTGGCGAGTGCGATGATGCGCATGAGGAATCTTACTCCGATACCAAATTGGTATCAATCTGATCAGACGGAGCGCAAATGCAAAGCGCGTGACGGATCATAGAATCCGTCACGCGCGGGGTCACCCCAGGGTGGGATGAAGATGTCACGGTCTCCTCAAAGGAGGCCGGACGACCGCTGAGACACGCTTAAAACGCGTACTTCACCGCCGCCGTGCCGCCGAAGCCCTCGCGCCGGCCGACGGTGGCTTGCAGGCCGATGTCGATGCTCAGGGCCTGGCGGCTGCCGGGGGTCAGGGTCACGCCCAGTTCGAAGACGCCGGTGTCGCCCTTGAGGCTGGGGCTGGGGGTGTCGAAGCCGTAGACGGTGGTGGCACGGGCGACGCCGTCGAATTCGTGTTCCCAGGCGGCGCCGGCCCAGACGCGGGCCTGGTCGCCGTAGGCGTGGACGAAGCGCGCGCCCAGCCGGGTGCGGCTGGAGTCGGTGGCCTTGAAATCGTAGGGGGCGCCGGCGACGTCGGCGCTGTCGCCGCCCAGATGGGACCAGAAATACTGGGCGTACAGGTCGGCGCTGGAGCGCTCGCCAATGGGCAGGCGCCAGCCCGCGCCCAGGTGGGCGCCGACGTAGGTGGCGTCGCTGTCGTACGAGGCGGATTGTCCGTTGGCGCCTTTCAGGTCCTTGCTGCGCCAGTCGCTGTCCAGGCGGCCTGCACGTAGGGAGGCTTCGACGTAGGCGCCCAGATCCGGCGTGGCGCGGTCGAGGTCGTAGTGCGCCAGCACCCCGGCGCCGACATAGTGGCTGTTGCCGCTGCCGCGCACGGACTGGCCGGCGAAATCGTTGTGGCTGTCGTGGCTGCCGTAGCCGGCCTCGATGAAGGGGCCGACCGTCAGTTCACCGGCGCCGGGGGCGAAACGCCGCGCGACCCCGGCCATCAGCGACACGCCGTCGATGGTGACGTGCGAGCCCGATTCGTGGCGCGAATGCCCGCCCGCGACCGCGCCGAAGGCGGTCCAGTCGCCTGTCGCGGCGGCGCTACGGGCGCGGTTCATGCCCAGTCCGGCGGCCAGATCGCCGCCCTGGCTGGCCAGGGCCAGCATGCTGGCGCGGCCTTCGACGGGGGCCTTGCTGGCCTCGCTGGCGTCCGCGCCCTGGACCGTGGCGGTCAGGGCTGTGCCATCGTTGACCACGTCGAACTGGTAGTCCAGGGCGAAGCCCTGATGGCCGATGATCCGGGTGGGGGTGGCGGAATAGGTGGTGGAGTTCAGGCCCGCCGTGTTGCTCAACAGTGTCGCCTGGGTGCCCGTCGCCAGGACGCCCGCGTCGCCCGCGACGTCGATGGCGGCGCGGGCGCTGCCGAAGTCCGTGGCAGCGCCGCCGCCGATCGTCAGCATGGGCGTGGCGGCTGACACGCCTTTGGGCAGCAGGAACTGGTAGGTGTCGAAGCTCTTGACTTGTTGGACGGTGATCCCGGCGGAGCGGACCTCCAGGGTGTTGTTGCTGACGATGGTGGGACTTGCGCCATCAGCGCCGATCAGTGTGGCCGCGGCGAGATCGGGCGTGCCGGCCAGGATGATGCGGTTGTCCCGGATGGCGCCTGTTTGAGACTGGCCAGCAAAGACCGTGCCGGTGACCTTCGCGCTGTCCAGGATGGACACGGTATTGCCGATGGCGTCGCCGTCGGTCGCACCACCGGCCGCGAGTGCGGTAGATGTCGTCACGCTGTCGCCGCTGAGGATGATGTGATTACCGGTGACGTTACCGTTTTTCTGCGCAAAGCCGCCGGTCAGCAATCCGTCAACCTGTGCGTGATCCGTGATCAGGATGGTATTGCCGCTGGCATTGCCGTCCACGCTGTAGCCGCCGTAGGAGTTGTCGATCAGTGTGGAGATGCTGTAGCCGCCGAAGACGAGCTGGTTGCTCGATGCGTCGCCCTTGCTGACGCCGACGCGGATAAAGCCGTTGATCTGAGCGTGATCCTGGATGGAAACAATGTTGCCATTGGCCTTGCCAGCGGGGGCGTGGCCGCCGTAGAGGGGGCTATTGTTGATGACTTGTGCATTATCCAGGATAGAAATGAGGTTACCGATGACGTCGCCGTTTTGCGCGTATCCCCCTCGGATGTAGATGGCGGAAATCGTGCTGTTACCGCTCAGGATGATGCGATTTTCAACAGCGTGGCCGTTGACGCTGGCATCGGTAGAGCCGCCTGTCAAGGTCGCCGTGAGTCCTGGGCTGTCCGTGACAAGCAGGGTGTTGCCGATGACGCTGCCGTGCGCGCTGTAACCGCCGTGGACGTAGAAGGCGGATGGGATGCCTGAGCCGTTTATGGTGACTTGATTGTTGAGCGCGTTACCTTGCAGGCTGTAGCCTCCCTTGACGTAGAGGACGCCCGGATCGGTATCGATGAATACTTGGCCGCCGCTGGCGTCGCCCGTCGTGGCGCAGACGCCGATGTAGTCGGAGCCGCACGCAGTGCCCGTACTGCCCCCGCTGTTGGCCGCCCACGCAGAACTGCCAAATGCGGCCAGACAGGCCAGGGTGACGGCGCAGGGCCGCAAGTGGATGGGGTTCATGGATGCTCCCGGGGTTCTTGTTCTTGGGCGGGATGAAGTGCCGCCTCCCAGCCTGAAGGCTAGGCAAGACCGGTTTTTCGCGCATCCTGCAAATGCATGAAAATGCGTGTGGATTCGGGGTTTTCCCTGGGGGGCAGGCGGCGTGGCGAAGGCCCGCCGATCGGATCGGCGACCGGGTCCGCACCCGGGAGTGCGCACCCGGCCCGCGCGTCAATCCCGGATCTGTCCCACGCAGGCCACCACGTCGGGGCCGTAGGTTTCCAGCTTGCGCGCGCCCACGCCGCTGACGCCGGCCAGGGCGTCCAGGGTGTCGGGGTTGCGCAGGGCGATCTCGCGCAGCGTGGCGTCGTGGAAGATCACGTAGGCAGGCACATTGTGTTCGCGCGCGGTGCGCGCGCGCCAGGCGCGCAGGTGCTCGAAACGCGCCAGGGCGTCGGGCGGCAGGGCGTCCAGTTGCGCGGTCGTGGTGGTGCGCTGGCGGCCAGGCTTGGCGCGTTTGACGGCCACGGGGCGCAGCATCAGGGTGCGTTCGCCCTTCAGCACGGCGCGGCTGGCCTCGGTCAGCGCCAGGGTGCCGTAGCCTTCCAGGTCCACCGTCAGCAGGCCCAGGGCCAGCGCCTGGCGCAGGATGCCGCGCCAGGCGCCCACCGACAGGTTTTCGCCCACGCCGAAGACGCTCAGCGTGTCGTGCCCGTGCTGCTTGACGCGGTCGGTCATCTGGCCGCGCAGGATGTCGATCAGGTGGCCGCCGCCGAAGCGCTGGCCGCGTTCGCGCATCAGGCGGTAGACGGCCGACAGCAGCTTCTGCACGGCCACGGTGCCGTCCCAGGCGGCGGGCGGTTCCAGGCAGGTGTCGCAATTGCCGCAGGGCTCGATCGTCTGGCCGAAATAGGCCAGCAGGTCCTGGCGCCGGCAGGTGACGGTCTCGCACAGGGCCAGCATGGCGTCCAGCTGGCGCATCTGGCGGCGCTGGTGCAGGGCGTCGCCTTCGGAATCGTCGATCATGCGCCGCTGCTGCACCACGTCCTGCAGGCCGTAGGCCAGCCAGGCGTCGGCGGGCAGGCCGTCGCGCCCCGCGCGCCCGGTCTCCTGGTAGTAGCCCTCGACGGACTTGGGCAGGTCGATGTGGGCGACGAAGCGCACGTCGGGCTTGTTGACGCCCATGCCGAAGGCGATGGTGGCGACCATGACGATGCCGTCCTCGCGCAGGAAACGGGCCTGGTTGTCGGCGCGGGTGCGGGCGTCCAGGCCGGCATGGTAGGGCAGGGCGGCGATGCCGTTGCGCGACAGGAATTCCGCCGTCTGCTCGACGCGCGAGCGCGACAGGGCGTAGACGATGCCGCATTCCCCGGCGTGTTCGGCGCGGATGAAGTCCAGCAACTGGCGCCGGACTTCGTGCTTTTCGATGATGCTGTAGCGGATGTTGGGCCGGTCGAAGCTGGCGACGAACTGCGGGGCGGCGTCCAGCGACAGGCAGGCGACGATGTCGGCGCGCGTGGCGGCGGTGGCGGTGGCGGTCAGGGCGACGCGCGGCACCCCGGGCCAGCGTTCGGCCAGCAGCTTCAGTTCCTGGTATTCCGGGCGGAAGTCGTGCCCCCACTGGGACACGCAGTGGGCCTCGTCGATGGCGAACAGGGCGACGCGGCCGCCGTCGAGCAGGTCCAGGCAGCGCGGGGTCAGCAGGCGTTCCGGGGCCACGTACAGCAGGTCCAGTTCGCCGCGCACGAAGGCGCGCTCGACCTCGCGGGCCTGCCCGGGCGTCTGCGACGAATTCAGGAAGGCGGCGCGCACGCCCAGTTCCAGCAGGGCGTCGACCTGGTCCTGCATCAGGGCGATCAGCGGCGAGATGACCACGCCCGTGCCCGGGCGCACCAGGGCCGGGATCTGATAGCACAGGGATTTGCCGCCCCCGGTGGGCATCAGCACCAGGGCGTCGCCGCCGCCGATGATGTGCTCGATGACGGCCTGCTGCTCGCCCCGGAAGGCGTCGTAGCCGAAGACTTCGCGCAGCGCGTCCAGGGCGTTCGCGTAGCGCGGCGGCTCCGCCGGCGGCGCGCCGCGCGGCCCGGACGTTCCGCCGCCGTCCGGGAAGTCCATCGGCTGGCCGTTCTCGTCCCAGAAGGGGATCGGGTCCTCGTCGTGCATGCCGGTCCTCAACCCCTGGCCAGGGCCTTGAGGGCCTGGCGGATGCCGTCGGACACGCTCAGGCCCGCGGGCAGGGCGGCCATGGCGCGGCGGGCCTCGGCGGCGGAATAGCCCAGGGCCTCCAGGGCGTTGAGCACGTCGTTGCCGCCGGCGGCGGACGGCGCGCCGTCCGGCCGCGCCGTCCCCGGCATGGCGCCGAGCTTGTCGCGCAGTTCCAGCAGCAGGCGCTCGGCGGTCTTCTTGCCGATGCCGGGCACTTTCACCAGGCGGCCGGATTCCTGGCGCTCGACCGCGTCGGCCAGGTCGTCCACGCTCAGGCCCGACAGCACGGCCAGGGCCGTGCGCGCGCCGATACCGCTGACCTTGATCAGCGCCCGGAAGGCGGCGCGTTCGGCCGGCGTGGCGAAGCCGTACAGCACGTGGGCGTCCTCGCGGATCGCCAGGTGGGTGTGCAGGGTCACGGTCTGGCCCGCGGGGGGCAGCTTGTAGAGCGTGCTCATGGGCACGTCGATCTCGTAGCCCAGGCCGCCGGCCTGGACGCAGACCGTGGGGGGGGACAGCTCAATCAGGGTGCCGGTGATGCGGCCGATCATGGCGGACTCCGTCGTTCGGGGTGGATGCGGGGCGCGGACCGCATGAGGAACCGGGCGCCCATCAGGACACCAGGCGGCCGGTGCGCAGGCGCCGCCGGCCCGTGGACAGGGTCTCGGGCGCCAGCGCCTGCAGCCGGCCGGCCAGGGGCGCGCAGTGGGCGTGGCAGATGGCGCAGGCCAGGGCGTCGGCGGCGTCGGGGGCGGGCTCGCCGTCCAGCGACAGCAGGTGGCGCACCATGACCTGGATCTGTTCCTTGCCGGCGCGGCCGGTGCCGACCACGGCCTTCTTGATCTGCAGCGCGGTGTATTCCTGGACGTCCAGGCCGCAGTCGGCCAGGGCGCACAGGGCGGCGCCGCGCGCCTGGCCCAGCAGCAGGGTCGAGGCCGGGTTGGCGTTCAGGAAGACCTTTTCCAGCGCCGCCTGGTCGGGCCGGACGTCGCGGGCGACCTCGCGCAGATTGTCCAGGATGACCTTGAGGCGTCCGTGCAGGGGCAGGGCGGGCGGCACGACGATGGTGCCGCTGGCCACGTAGCGCAGTCGCGAGCCCTGGGCCTCGATCACGCCGAAGCCCGTGCGCCGCAAGCCCGGATCGACCCCCAGGATGATCATCGATGGCCGGACATCAATGGCGGAAGTGGCGGGCGCCGGTGAAGACCATGGCGATGCCGCGTTCGTCGGCGGCCGCGATGACCTCGTCGTCGCGGATGCTGCCGCCCGGCTGGATGACGCAGGCCGCGCCCGCGTCGGCCACCACGTCCAGGCCGTCGCGGAACGGGAAGAAGGCGTCGGACGCGACCGCCGAGCCCGCCAGCGTCAGGCCGGCCTTCTCGGCCTTGATCGAGGCGATGCGGGCCGAGTCGATGCGGCTCATCTGGCCGGCGCCCACGCCCAGGGTCATGCCCTGGCCGCAGAACACGATGGCGTTGGACTTCACGAAGCGGGCGACGTTCCAGGCGAACAGCAGGTCGCGCATCTGTTCGGCGCTGGGCGCCAGGCGGGTGACGACGCGCACGTCGGCCTCCGCGGCCTGCAGGACGTCCGGGTCCTGGGCCAGCCAGCCGCCGCCGACGCGCTTGACGTCGTAGGGGTTGTGCGCCGTGCCCAGGGGGACTTCCAGCACGCGCACGTTCTTCTTCGCGGCCAGCAGGGCCAGGGCGGCGCCGGTGTAGGCCGGGGCGATCAGGACTTCCAGGAACTGTTCGGAGACGGCCTGCGCGGCGGCCTCGTCGACCGGGGTGTTGAAGGCGATGATGCCGCCGAAGGCCGAGGTCGGGTCGGTCTTGAAGGCCTGGCGGTAGGCGGCCAGCGCGTCGGCGCCCAGGGCCACGCCGCAGGGGTTGGCGTGCTTGACGATGACGCAGGCGCAGGCCTGGAAGCTGCGCACGCATTCCCAGGCGGCGTCCGCGTCGGCGATGTTGTTGTAGGACAGTTCCTTGCCCTGGATCTGGCGGTAGCCGGCCAGCAGGCCCGCGCCGACCTGGGCGTCGCGGTAGAAGGCGGCGCCCTGGTGCGGGTTTTCGCCGTAGCGCAGGGCCTGTTCGCGGCGCATCTGCACGGTCAGCACGCGCGGCCAGGTCTCGCGTTCGGGGACTTGGGCGGGTTCGGGTTCGCGCGCCGCCAGGCTGCTGAGATAGGCGGCGATGGCGCCGTCGTAGGCGGCGGTGTGGGCGTAGACCTTGGCGGCCAGTTCCAGGCGCAGGCCGTAGGACGGCTGGCGGGCCGGACCGTCCATGTCCGCCAGCACGCGCGGGTAGTCGGCCGGATCGATCACCACGGTGACGCCGCCGCCGGCCGGGGAGCCGTGGTTCTTGGCCGCCGAGCGCAGCATGGCCGGGCCGCCGATGTCGATGTTCTCGATGGCGTCGGCCAGGATGCAGTCCGGCCTGGCGACGGTCTGCTGGAAGGGGTACAGGTTGACCACCAGCAGATCGATGGGGGGGATGTCTTGCTCTTTGAGCGTTTGCAGGTGCGCGGGATCGTCGCGGCGCGCCAGCAGGCCGCCGTGGATGCGCGGATGCAGGGTCTTGACCCGGCCGTCCAGGATTTCCGGCGAGCCGGTGTGGGCGGCGACTTCGGTGACCTTGAGGCCGGCTTCGGCCAGCAGGCGGGCGGTGCCGCCGGTGGACAGGAGGGAGACCCCGCGCTGGGCGAGGGCCTGGGCGAATTCGACGATGCCCGATTTGTCGGACACGGAGATCAGGGCGGTCTGGATGGTCATGGCGGAACAGGGAAGGAAAGGAAAAGCGGGAGGACGGGCGCGGGCGGCGCCTCAGGCCTGGATCTGGTGCGTCTGCAGCTTCTTGCGCAGGGTGCCGCGCGTGATGCCGAGCATGTCGGCCGCGCGCGTCTGGTTGCCCCCGGTGCGTTCCAGAGCGACTTCCAGGACGGTGCGCTCGACGCACAGGCCGACCATGGACAGCATGTCGTGCGGCGTCGAGTCGCCCAGGTCTTCGAAATAGCGTTCGAGCTGTTCGCGGACGGCGTGTTCCAGGGGGGTGGTGGTGCTCATGTCGGATCGGTCGGAGAATCAGTGGAGGGAGGGCGCGGGTTCCAGGATGGCGTCGGCCGGCTGGTCGTCGAACCACCGCCGCAGGGCGTCGGACTGCTGCGCCGTGCTTTCCAGCGCCATGATGCGCGGCAGCAGCGTGTCCGCGCCCGGCAGATCGGCCAGATACCAGCCGATGTGCTTGCGGGCGCTGCGCACGCCGGTGCGTTCGCCGTAGAAGGCGTAGTGGTCGTCCAGGTGGCCCAGCAGATGTTCGCGCAGTTCGCCGTAGGTGGGCGGCGGCAGATGGGTGCCGTGCGCCAGGTAATGGGCGATCTCGCGGAAGATCCAGGGCCGCCCCTGGGCGGCGCGGCCGACCATGATGGCGTCGGCTCCAGTGTAATCCAGGACGTGGCGGGCCTTTTCCGGCGAGTCGATGTCGCCGTTGGCGATCAGCGGAATGCGGATTTCCCGGCGGACTTCGCGCAGGGTGTCGTATTCGGCCTGCCCGGTGTACAGGTCGCAGCGGGTGCGCCCGTGCAGCGTCAGGGCGGCGATGCCGCAGTCTTCGGCCAGGCGGGCGATGCGCACGGCGTTGCGGCTGTCGCGGTCCCAGCCGGTGCGGGTCTTCAGGGTGACCGGCACGCCCAGCGGGGCGCAGGCGGACACCACGCGGTCCAGGATGCGGGCGACCAGGGCCTCGTCGCGCAGCAGCGCCGACCCGGAGGCGACGTTGCAGACTTTCTTCACGGGGCAGCCCATGTTGATGTCGATGATGCGCGCGCCCTTGCGGACGTTGAACACGGCCGCCTCGGCCAGCATGTCGGGATCGGCCCCGGCGATCTGCACCGCCACGGGATCGGGCTCGCCGTCGTGGTTCAGGCGGCGCGCGGTCTTGACGCTGTCCCACAGGCGCGGGTTGCTGGCCGCCATTTCCGACACCGCGTAGGCCGCCCCCAGCGCCTTGCACAGGCGCCGGTAGGGGCGGTCGGTGACCCCCGCCATGGGGGCCACGCAGACGGGGTGGGGCAGGGTCCAGGATCCGATGCGCATGGCGGGCATTGTAGGCGGTCGTCCGGTCGGGGGCGCGTGCGGCGGCCTACAGCCGCTGGCCCTGCAGCAGGTGGCGGGCCAGGGGCTTGCGCAGCGCCGGCAGCAGGTCCAGGGCGGCCAGTCCCAGGCCGCAGGCGTGGCGAGCCAGCGGGTTGGCGGTGGCGAAGAGGCGCGGCAGGGTATCGGTGATGCCCAGGGTCAGCGCGCGGTCCGCGCGGCGTTGCCGGGCATGGCGTTCAAGCAGGGGCTGGACCGGGGCGTCCGGCGCCGCCAGCCAGGGCCGCAGCGCCTGGGCCAGCTGGGCCGCGTCGCGCAGGCCCAGGTTCAGGCCCTGGCCCGCGACCGGATGCAGGGTCTGGGCGGCGTTGCCGACGGCGACCAGGCCCTGGCCCTGCAGGCTGGGGCCGGCGTGCAGCGACAGGGGGAAGGCGTGGGCCTCGCCCACCCGCCGCAGGCGGCCGAGGCGCTGGCCGAAGGCCGTCTGCAGCGCCGCGTCGAACGCGGCGTCCGGCAGGCCGTGCAGGGCCTGGGCGCGCTCCGGCGGCACGCACCAGACCAGGCTGTAGAGGTCGTCGCCGGCCGGATGCGGCAGCAAGGCCAGCGGACCGGTGCGGGTGAAGCGCTCGAAGGCGCGGCCCGGCACCGGAGCGGCGGCCCGCACGGTCGCCAGGACGGCGTGCTGGCCGTATTCGCGCCGCAGGCCCTGGGGGCGGGCGCCGTCGGACAGCAGCGCGAGGCGCGCGCTGCGCGGGCCGTCCGCCAGCCTCAGCCGCACGGGCGAGCCCGCCAGGGGCCGTTGCGGCCGTTCCCGCAGCAGGGAAACGCCGGCGCGGCGCACGGCGGCGTACAGCGTGTCGAGCAGGTCGTCGTAGGCCACCACGCAGCCCAGCCGGGGAACCCCCAGCTCGGCCTGGTCGATCAGCGTGCGGCCCAGGTGCCCGGCCTGGGACACGTGCACGGTCAGGATGTCGGCGGCGCGTGCCGGCCAGGCACCCAGGGTTTCCAGGAAGCGGTGGCTGCCGTGGTTCAGGGCCAGGGCGCGCGGGTCGATGGCCTGCCCGGACGGGCGCGGCGCGGGCTCGGGCCCCACCAGGACGATGCGCGCGGGGTCCGGGGCCGCGTCGGCCAGGTCCAGGGCCAGGGCGCAGCCGACCGGGCCGGATCCCAGGATGGCGATGTCGTAGGTCGGAGAGGCCATGGCGGTTCGAACGGCGAAAAACGACCATTTTAGAATGCTTTAAACTAGCCGGATCGCATTATCCTGGATGAATCTGTCCGTCATGGACGTGCTTGCCTGGCTGCAGCCTTGGGAATTCTCGCCCGCCCTGGTGCTGACCTTCGTGGTCTCGGCGTGGCTGTTCCTGCGCGGTCGCCGCGTCCATCGCGTCGGGGTCGTGCGCCAGTCCCTGTTCTGGATCGGCTGGGCCATGCTGTACCTGTCCATGCACACCCAGCTGGACTACTACGCCGAGCGCATGTTCTTCATCCACCGCCTGCAGCACCTGGTCCTGCACCACCTGGGGCCGCTGCTGGTCATGGGCGCCTATCCCGGGCAGGTCATGCGGGCCGGCCTGCCCCTGGCCTGGCGGGTCCGGCTGGCGGCGGCGCGCCGCACCGGCCCCGTGCGCGTCCTGGAAACCCTGGCGACGCACCGGTTCCTGGTGCCCCTGCTGTTCCTGCTGATGGTGCTGGTCTGGCTGGAACCCACCGTGCAGTTCTATTCCATGCTCGACTGGCGGCTGTACCGGCTCATGAACTGGGCGGTGGTGATCACCGGCCTGATGTACTGGAACCTGATCCTGGACCGGCGGCCCCATCCGCCGGCCGCGATGTCGCCCGGCGGGCGGATCTTCTCGCCCGTCTTCACCATGGCGCCGCAGATGGTCGCCGGGGCCGTCATCGTCTTTTCCGAGCACGACATCTATCCGGTGTTCGACCTGTGCGGCCGTGCGCTGCCCGGTTTCAGCGCGCTGGACGACCAGGTGATCGGCGGATTGATCATGTGGGTGCCGGCGGGCCTGATCGAGACCTTCGGGCTGCTGGTGGCGCTGGGCACCCTGATGCGCCTGTCGTCCCGCAACCGCCTGCCGCAGCCCCGGCGGCGTCCGTCGGCCCGGCCCGCGGGCGCGGCCTGAGGCGGCGCCGGCCGTGGATGAGGGATACGCCATGAAGACCTGGATGCGCCGCGCGGGCGCGGGCCTGAGCCTGGCCGGCGCCCTGGCGGCCGGCGTGCCGCCCGCCTGGGGCCAGCCCATGGGGCTGCCCTCGATGGGCGCGGCCTCGGCCGCGGAACTGTCCCCCGCGGTGGAACGCACCCTGGGCCAGGCCATCATGGAACAGGGCCGCCAGGATCCCACCTACATCGGCGATCTGGACATCGACCAGTACCTGACCGCGCTCGGCCGGCGGCTGGCCGCCCATGCGCCGCAGGCCCTGGCCCAGGACATCACCGTGTTCGCCGTGCGCGATCCCTCGATCAATGCCTTCGCCCTGCCGGGCGGCTATATCGGCGTCCACAGCGGCCTGGTGGTCGGCGCGCAGAGCGAATCCGAGCTGGCCGGCGTGCTGGCGCACGAAATCGGCCACGTCATGCAGCGCCACATCGCCCGGGGCATCGCCCAGCAGTCCCAGGGCACGGGCATCATGGTGGCCAGCCTGATCGGCGCCTTGCTGGCGGCCCTGGCCGGCCAGGGCGACCTCGCCATGGGCGTCGCCACCTTCGGCCAGGCGGCCGCCATCGACCGGCAGCTCGGCTTTTCCCGGGGCGCCGAGCAGGAAGCCGACCGGGCCGGGCTGCAGATGATGCGCCAGGCGGGCTTCGACCCCCGGGGCATGCTGGCCATGTTCCGCCGCCTGATGAACGCCTCGCGCCTGAACGAGGGCACGGGCGGCGGCTACGCCTCGACCCACCCGCTGTCCATCCAGCGCCTGTCGGACATCGAGAACCGGATCGAAGGCCAGCCCGCCGCGGCGGCGACGCCCGATCCCGAGTTCTGGTTCGTGCGCGCCCGCCTGGCCCTGATCCAGGCGCGTGACCACGCCGACCGGCAGCGCCTGCGGCAGACGCTGCGCGGCGAGGCGCGCGACCTGCGGGGTGCGCGCCAGGCGGCCGCCCTGTTCGGCCTGGCCTCTCTAGATCAGGCCGACGGCGACCTGGCCGGCGCGCGCGCGCAACTGGCCCAGGCACAGGCCGAGCAGGCGGCGCCGCAACTGGACATGCTGGCGATCCGGCTGGCCGGCGCCCAGGGGGCGGCGGCGGCCGTGGACGCCTCGGCGGTCGCCTGGAAGCGCTGGCCCCGCAGCCAGGGCGTGGCCGACGAGCGCGCCCGCGCCCTGCAGAAGGCCGGCCAGGACGAGGCCGCGGCCGCCTTCCTCCAGTCCGCCGTCGAACAGTGGCCGGACACGCCGGAATTCCAGAAGCTGCTGGCGACCAGCCTGCAGCGCCTGGGGCGCGAGGTCGAGGCCCACGAGGCCATGGCGGGCTATTTCGAGCAGACCGGCGCCTTGCCCACGGCGGTCGAGCACCTGCAGCAGGCGCGCGCCCTGTCGAAGGACTTCTACGTCCAGTCGCGGCTGGACATGCGCATCCGCGCCCTGCGCGAACGCCTGGACAACCAGCGCGCGCTGCTGGAACCCTTCAAGAAATAGGCCCCGGCCGGGGACGGGCTCAGCGGCCGTTCCCGAAAAAACGTAGCAGCCGCGCCGGCAGCCAGCGCAGGTTGCCCGGGAACATCCCCGTCACGAAGCCCGCGTGCCCGCCCTGGGCCGGCTGGTGTAGCAGCACGTCGCCGGACGCGTCCCGCGACCCCGGCAGCGAGGCCTCGGGCACGAAGGGATCGTTGCGCGCGTTCAGCACCAGGGCGGGCGTGCGGATCGACGGCAGCAGCGGCAGGCTGGCCGCGCGGGTCCAGTAGTCCAGCGCATTGAGGTAGCCGTGCATGGGCGCGGTGTACAGGTCGTCGAACTCGCGCAGGCTGCGCATGCTCTGGGTGCGCGGCACGTCCACCGAGCCGGGGAATTCCTGGGCCTTGTCGAAGATCTTGCGGCGGATGCTGCGCAGGAAATACCGGGAATACAGCTGCCGCCCCCAGGCGGTGTCCGACAGGCGCCGCCCGCAGGCGGCCAGGTCCATCGGGACGGACACCGCGGCCGCGGCCCGCAGGCCGTGCGGGCCGCGGCCCGCCTCGCCCAGCAGCTTCAGCAGGGCGTTGCCGCCCAGCGAGATCCCGGCGGCGTGCAGCGCGGCGCCGGGCAGGCGCGCGCGGACGTGGCCGATGACGAAGTCGATCTCGGCCGAGTCGCCGCTGTAGTAGGCCCGCGCCATGCGGTTGGGCACGCCGGAGCAGCCGCGGAAGTGCGCCGCCGCCACCACCCAGCCGGCGGCGCGGAAATCGTGGGCGATGGCCTGCATGTAGGGGCTCAGGCTGTTGCCTTCGAGGCCGTGGAACAGGACCAGGACGGGGCCGTCGCCCGCCAGTCCGGCCCAGTCGGCGTCCTCGATCCAGCGCCGCGCCGCCGTGCCCACCAGGCCCGAGACGTGCGGCGAGGCCTGGCCGTCGGGATGCTGGTTGGGGTTCAGGCGGGGGGCGCACCAGTCCAGGTCGATGAAGTCGCCGTCCGGCGTGTCGACCCGCTCGCGCACGAAATGCAGGGCGGGGTGCTGGGCGCAGAAGGCCCCGTAGAGGGTCTGGGCATGGCCGCCCGGCAGCCAGGCCGGCACGGGGCACGGGCTGGTGTCGATGCGCGCGGTCATGGGGTTTCGCCTTCGTGCCGCGTACGCCGGCATTCGCGTTTGGGACGGCCCGGCACGCTCATGGCATGGATCAGTGAAGGGTGCGGGAAGGGTCGGGGCGGTCGAACAGCTCGGCCTCGCGGGGCGCGGCCGAGGCGTGGTGCACGATCATCCGCCAGCCTTCCGGGCCTTTCTGGTAGATGTTGGTGGTGTAGAAGCTCAGGGTGTCCTTGCCGCGCGGGGTGTTCACCATGATCTGCTCGATCAGCGTGTGGACCGCGCTCATCACCCCCGTCATGGCCTTGACCTGGGCCGGGAAGGCGCTGATCGGGCCGTTGGCGAAGATCCGTTCCCAGGCTTCCCGGACGGCCCGGGGGCCGAGGGTCCGCAGGCCGCCCGGGTGGATGCAGACCACGTCCTCGTCGTCGCTCCAGACGCGCATCATCAGGGCGGCGTCGCCCTGGCGCATGGCTTCGTAGAAGGCGTATTCCGCTTCTTCGGGCGTGGGGAACATGGGCGCGGCGGGCTCAGTGGCCGTGCACCTTCTCGCCCTCGCGCAGGGCGTAGCGGGTGCCGCAGTACTGGCAGCGGGCCACGTGGCTCTTGACGACCTCGATGTAGATGCGCGGATGCTGGCTCCACAGGGGCGCCTTGGGGCCGGGGCAATAGACCGGCAGGTCTTCGGCGCCGACTTCGACGATGTCCTGGTTGCGGGCGGTTTCGGGCACGCTGCTCATGGTGTTTCCTGGAAAGGGCCGGACGGCCGGGCCGTCCGGGTTGGGGGTTCGGGTGGGGGTCAGACCTTGGAGAGCCAGTGGTGGTATTTCGGCGTCTTGCCGGAGACCGCGTCGAAGAAGGCTTTCTGGAGCTGGGCGGTGATCGGGCCGCGCTCGCCGGCGCCGATCTGGCGGCCGTCGATCTCGCGGATCGGGGTGACCTCGGCCGCCGTGCCCGTGAAGAAGGCCTCGTCGGCGATGTACAGGTCGTCGCGCGTCAGGCGGCGGGATTCCACCCGCAGGCCCAGGTCGGCGGCGATCTGGTGGATGGAGGCCCGGGTGATGCCGGTCAGGGCGCAGGCGATGTCCGGCTCGTAGACCACGCCGTCGCGCACGATGAACAGGTTCTCGCCGGAGCCTTCGGCCACGAAGCCCTGGGTGTCCAGCAGGATGGCCTCGTCGTAGCCGTGGTCCAGGGCCTCGGCGTTGGCGAGGATGGAATTGGCGTAGGTGCTGGCGATCTTCGCGCGCGGCATGGTGACGTTGACGTGCTGCCGCGCGTAGGACGAGATCTTGACGCGGATGCCCTGTTTCAGGGCCTCTTCGCCCAGGTACGCGCCCCAGGCCCAGGCGGCGATGGCGACGTGCACCGAGGCGCCCTTGGGCGAGACGCCCATCTTTTCGGAGCCGTAGAACACCAGCGGCCGGATGTAGCAGGATTCCAGTTCGTTGCGGCGCACGACCTCGATCTGGGCCTCGGAGATCGCCTCGCGCGAGAAGGGGATCTTCATCTGGTAGATGTGCGCCGAGTTGAACAGGCGCCTGGTGTGGTCTTCCAGGCGGAAGATCGCCGTGCCGTGGTCGGTGCGGTAGGCGCGGACGCCCTCGAAGACGGACAGGCCATAGTGCAGCGAATGGGTCAGCACGTGCGTGGTCGCGTCGCGCCACGGCACCAGCTTGCCGTCGTACCAGATCACGCCGTCTCGATCAGACATGGACATCGCCGTCTCCCGGAATTTGTCAGGGATTCATTGTACCAATTGCCCGGCCCGTGGCGATGCACGCTAAAATGGGGAGTTCATGAACGCGTGGGGCCGGATTTCCGGGTGCCTGCGCACCCTATCCTACGAATGACCGACTCCACTTCCCAAGACTCCGCGCCCGAGGCGCCCGTTCCGTTCGCCCAGTTCGGCCTGCACCCCGGCATCATGCAGGCCATCGAGGCCACCGGCTACGTGTCCGCCACCCCGATCCAGGCCAAGGCCATCCCCATCGCCATGTCCGGGCGCGACGTCATGGGCGCCGCCCAGACGGGCACGGGCAAGACCGCCGCCTTCTCCCTGCCGATCCTGCACCGGCTGATGCCGTTCGCCAACAGCAGCGCCTCGCCCGCGCGGCATCCCGTGCGCGCCCTGATCCTGACGCCCACGCGCGAACTCGCCGACCAGGTGCACGCCAACGTCGCCCAGTACAGCCGCTTCGTGCCCCTGCGCACGGCGGTGGTGTTCGGCGGGGTGGACATCCGCCCGCAGCGCGACCTGCTGCGCCAGGGCTGCGAAATCCTGATCGCCACGCCGGGCCGCCTGCTCGACCACGTCGAGCAGCGCAACGTCAACCTCGGCCAGGTCGGCATCCTGGTGCTGGACGAGGCCGACCGCATGCTGGACATGGGCTTCCTGCCGGACCTGGACCGCATCATGCGGCTGCTGCCGCCGGGCCGCCAGGGCCTGCTGTTTTCCGCCACCTTCAGTCCCGAAATCCGCAAGCTCGGCCGCACCTTCCTGCGCACCCCGGTCGAAGTCGAGGTCGCGCGCCCCAACGCCACCGCCGACACCGTCACCCAGATCGCCTATCCCCTGGAAGGCGAGGCCAAGCGCCGGGCCGTGGTGCATCTGGTCAAGTCCCGCCAGCTCAACCAGGTCATCGTGTTCTCCAACACCAAGATCGGCTGCAGCCGCCTGGCCCGCCAGCTGGAACAGGACGGCGTGCGCGCCGAATCCATCCACGGCAACAAGACCCAGATCGAACGCATGAAGGCGCTGGACGCCTTCAAGGCCGGCACCCTGGAGGTCCTGGTGGCGACCGACGTGGCCGCGCGCGGACTGGACGTCGCCGGCGTGCCCTGCGTGATCAACTACGATCTGCCGCGCAACGCGGAAGACTACGTCCACCGCATCGGCCGCACCGGCCGGGCGGGGGCCTCGGGCGAGGCCATCGCGCTGTTCGCGCCCGAAGAAGAACGCTACCTGCTGGACATCGAAAAGCTCATCAAGACCAAGATTCCGCGCGGTGAACTCGAACTGCCGCGCAGCATCGCCCGCCGTCGCCCGGTGGGGGGGCATCACGGGACGCCCGGCCGGCATGCGCACGAGGCGCCGCTGGACGATTTCTTCTCCCGGCCCTATGAACCCGCCGCCGTGGCCGCGCCCCGCGCCGATGCGGAACCGCGTCCCGCCGTGGTCCCGTCGCGCCGGCCCGTGGGCGTGCTGCTGGGCGGCAAATCCTCTTAAGGCCGTTCGCCGGGGCAGGCCTTAATTCGCCAGCGCGTCCAGGCTGCCGGGCCCGGCGGCCAGCACCGGCAGGTCCGCCGCGCCGTCGATCAGCCGCCGCAATTGTTCGATGCGCGGCTGCACCGCGCCCCAGTAGCGCGTGCCGTCACGGTCCTGCACCAGGATCGTGGGGAAATTCTCGATGTCCTCGTCGCCCAGCCAGTCTGGGCTGTCCTCGACGTCCACCCACAGGAAGGTCCAGCCGGGGTATTCGTCCGCCAGGGCTTCCAGCAGGGGGCGCCAGGCGTCGCAGGTGCGGCACCAGGCGGCGCAGTAGCAGGCCACGCGGCGGCCCGCGTCCGCGGCCAGCCGGTCGCGCAGGGCTTGGGGGGCGGCGTGCGGATCGAACAATTTCATGCAGACAGGCATCCCGTTCTTTGAATAAGATGATTGTATGGGTTCTCAAGGATCATTCCGCCGTATGACGCATCAAGACCTCGCCCTGCGCGATCCCCGCTCCACCCACGGCCTGGCGCTGGTCGGGCAGGCCTTCCGCCGCGCCGCCGCCAGCCAGCTGCACCCGCGCATGCTCGCGGCCCTGTTCCTGCCCTTCGTGATCGCCTTCCTGGGGGCGGTGCTGCTGCTGTGGTTCTTCTGGCAGCCGCTGACCGGCTGGCTGGACCAGGAAGCCTCGTCCTGGGGGCTGTTCAACACCGTCGACGGCTGGCTCGTCGCCGTCGGCCTGTTTTCCCTGAAGCTGTGGCTGGTGCCGTTGATGGCGGCGGGGCTGCTGCTGCCCATGGCGGGCATCCTGGGGCTGGCGATCGCCGCCGTGTTCGTCATGCCCATCGTGCTGCACCACCTGGAACGCCGCGACTACCGGGGCCTGGACCGCCAGGGGCGCAACACCACGGCGCTGGGCGTCTGGAACGCGGTCTGGGTCGGGGCGCTGTTCTGCCTGGGGTGGCTGTTCACCATGCCCCTGTGGCTGATCCCGCCCATGGCGCTGGTGCTGCCGGTGTTCTGGTGGGCCTTCGCGCTGAACCGGATGCTGCGCGTGGACGCCATGATCGAACACGCCAGCGCGGCCGAGCGCCGGCTGCTGTGGCGGCGCCACAACCGCCAGCTCTGGCTGATCGCGGCCTGCCTGGCCGTCGTCAACCTGATCCCGCTGTTCTGGCTGGTGATGCCGGTGTTCTCGGCGCTGGTGTACGCCCACTTCTGCCTGGAAGCGATCCGCCGCCTGCGGGCCGAAACCGTCATAGACCTCTGACCAGGAAACCCGATGATGCCCTCCGCCGCCGTCCCCGATGCCGGCCCGTCCGGTCCGCAGTCCGCCCCCTGCGGCGCCGACGCCTGTCCCATCCCCCAGGCGCCGCCGCGCGTGCGCCTGATCGCCATCGGCGACGAGATCCTGTCCGGGCGCCGCCAGGACAAGCATTTCGCCAAGCTGATCGAACTGCTGCAGGCGCGCGGGCTGCGGCTGCACGCCGCCGAATTCATCTCCGACGACGAGGACGACATCGTCGAATGCCTGCGCCGCAGCTTCGCCACGCCGGACCTGGTGTTCTGCTGCGGCGGCATCGGCGCCACGCCCGACGACCGCACCCGCCAGGCCGCCGCGCGCGCCCTCGGGGTGCCGCTGGCGCTGCACCCCGAGGCCGCCCGCCTGATCGGCGAGCGCTGCGCCGAAATGGCCGCCAAGGGCCAGGGCAGCGCCGACATGTCCACCCCGGAAAACCAGCAGCGGCTGCAGATGGGCGTGTTCCCCGCCGGCTCGGAAATCATCCCCAACAGCTACAATAGGATTCCCGGCTTCTTCATCCGCGACCACAGCTTCATGCCCGGATTCCCGGTGATGGCGCACGCCATGATGGCCTGGACGCTGGATACGCGCTATGCCCGCTGGCACCACCGCGAGTCCCGGGTCGAGCACTCCTTCCTGGTGTTCGGCCTGCCCGAATCGCGCATCACGCCGGCGCTGGAAGCGCTGGAACTGCGCTGGCCGGGCATCCGCGCCTTCAGCCTGCCGAACGTCGGCGATTCGGGCGGTCATCCCCACATCGAACTGGGGGTCAAGGGCGCCCCGGAGGCCGCCGCCGAGGCCCTGGCCTGGCTGCGGTCCGAGGTCCTGTCGCTGGGCGGCCGGCTTGAGCCTCCCGCCTGACCGGGCGTCGGGGTCGGGGCGGGGCGGATGTCCCGCGGCCGCCAGAAAATGCTTGCCATGCGATGGGTTTTTTCATAGTATGGAAAAATGGCGCGATGCAACAAAGCGGATCCATGGCACGTCTTCCCCACACTTCCACTACGTCTCCACACGGCGCCCCGGCACTCGCCCCGGCGGCCGGCGACCATGGCGCGGTGACGATCCAGGTCCTGGACCGCGCCATGCGCATCCTGGACGTCCTGGCCGGACAGCGCGACCCGGTCACGCTGAAGGACCTGTCGGCCGCCACGGGCCTGCACGCCTCGACGGCGCACCGGATCCTGGCCGATCTGGCCGTGGGCCGCTACGTCGAACGCGTGGACAGCGGCCTGTACCGCCTGGGCATGCGCCTGCTGGAACTCGGCTCGCTGGTCAAGGGGCGGCTGGACGTGCGCACGGCGGCCATCGGCCCGATGCGCGAACTGCATCGCCAGACCGGCCAGACCGTCAACCTGTCGCTCGTCCAGGGCGACGAGATCGTCTACATCGAACGCGCCTGGAGCGAACGGTCCGGCATGCAGGTGGTGCGCGCCATCGGCGGCCGGGCGCCGCTGCACCTGACCTCCACCGGCAAACTGTTCCTGTCCATGTGGGACGCCCGCAGCGTGCGCAGCTACGCCATGCGCACGGGGCTGGCCGGCACCACGCGCAACAGCATCACCCAGGTCGACCAGCTGGAACGCGAACTCGCGCTGGTGCGCAGGCACGGCTATTCGCGCGACAACGAGGAGCTCGAGCTCGGCGTGCGCTGCATCGCGGCCGGCGTCCACGACGACACCGGGGCGCTGCTGGCCGGGCTGTCCCTGTCGGCGCCCGCCGAACGCATGCGCGACGACTGGATTCCGCTGCTGATGAGCACCAGCGCCCGCATTTCCGAGGCCCTGGGCTACGAGGCGCAGCACTGAACCCCGTCCGCCGGAGGCGCCGCGATCCCCGGATCCCCGCCTGGCGGCCGTGTCTCCGGCGCCACGATCCAATTATTTTGTTGCAGCGCAACAAAATCAGTTGACATCCCTGTTCATTCCTTTAGAATTCTATTTGTGCGTTGCAGCAAAACCGCTGTGATCGAGAAGGTGCCGGGCATCGTGCCTCTGAGGAAACCTTCTACCATTGACAAGGAGTCATCATGAGCGCGAATCAACAATCCCTGCTGGCCTCCCAGAAGGCCGTCATCGACAACCTGCTGGCCGTCCAGGGCACGTTCTTCAGCGGTTTCGAAAAGCTGGTCGACCTGAACCTGAAGGCCACCAAGGCCGCCCTGGAAGACGTCGCCCAGAAGTCCCAGGAAGCCGCCGAACTGAAGGACGCCCAGGAACTGCTGGCCTTCACCTCGGCCCTGGTCCGTCCGGAACAGGCCGTGGCCTACGGCAAGGACGTCTACGAAATCCTGGCCGACATCCAGGGCGACCTGAGCAAGCTGGCCGAAGCCCAGCTGGCCCAGGGCCAGAAGCAGGTGTCCGACGTGGTCGAGCAGTTCGCCCGCAACGCCCCCACCGGCTCCGAAGGCGCCGTGGCGCTGCTGAAGTCCTCGCTGGCCACCGCGACCAACGCCTACGAATCCGCCTCCAAGGCCGCCCGCCAGGCCGCCAACGCCGCGGAATCGAACTTCGCCGCCGCGACCAACGCCACGCTGAAGGCCGCCGCCGACGTCGGCAAGGCCACCAAGGCCGGCTCGCGTTCGCGCCGCGCCGCCTGATCGGCACGGGCATCGCCGGCCGGTTTCGCAACCGGCCATGAAAGTGGCCCCGGGACGAAAGTCCCGGGGCTTCTTGTTTGTGCGGTGCGCAGGCGTGGTATGAAGCCCCTTTTTGCCGCCGGGCCGCCCCAAGGCCCGCCCCCTGGGGGGATGAGCCCGGTCATCGATCAGCCCCTGCGGACTGACCGATGCCTGGCGAATCCAAGCGGCTTGCAAGCCGCGCGGTGGATAGCAAGCGGCCGCAGGCTGTGCAGCGTGGGGGCCCTGTTTCCTCGTATACTCGCCCACAGGCGGCCGTCCGGCCGCCTGTCCTTTCCGCAGCACCTCTGCGGCGAGGGTTTCTGTCGATCATCCCGTTTCGAGGACCCATGGCGATTTCCTCCGTGCGCCGTTCTTTTCCGTGGTGGGGCCTGGCGGCGCTGCTGATCCTGGGCGCGTGGGGCTGGTGGTCGGGCCGCCCGACGCCGGCCGCCGCCGCGGAAAATACCGGGGCGGCCCCGGTCCTGGTGCATACGGCGACCGTGGAAGCCCGCGACATGCCCATCCGCCTCCAGGGGCTGGGCGCGGTCCAGGCCTGGGCCAGCGTGACGGTGCGCGCGCGCATCGACGGCCAGCTGGAATCGGTGGGTTTCCGCGAAGGCGAGGTCGTGCGCCAGGGACAGCTCATCGCCAAGCTCGACGACCGCGTCCAGAAGGCCCAGCTGGCCCAGGCCGTCGCCCAGCGCGCCCGCGACCAGGCGCAGCTGGACAATGCCCGCGAGGACCTGGCGCGCTATGTCGAATTGGCCCGCCACGGCGCCATCGACCGCAAGACCCTGGACACCCAGCGCGCCCAGGTCGCGGTGCTGCAGGCCACGATCCAGTCCGACGATGCCCAGATCCAGGCCGCGCGCGTCCAGCTGGACTACACCCGCATCACGGCCCCGCTGACGGGGCGTACCGGGGCCTTGCAGGTGGATCCGGGCAACCTGGTCCGCGCGACGGACGCCGCCGGCCTGGTGCTGATCAACCAGGTCGATCCGATCGCCGTCAGCTTCACCGTGCCGGACACGGCCTTCGCCGAGGTCCAGGCCGCCGTCCGCGCGGCCGGCCCTTCCGCGCCCGGGCTGGCGGTCGAAGTCTATGGCCGGGGCCAGGCGGAACGGCTGGGCCGGGGCGCGCTGGTCCTGGTGGACAACCGGATCGACGCCGCCAGCGGCACGCTGCGCCTGAAGGCCCGGCTGGACAATCCCGGCCTGGCCCTGTGGCCGGGGCAGACCGTGGACGTGCGGCTGATCCTGGGCGACCGCGCGGGCGCCCTGGTGGTGCCGGAATCCGCCGTGCAGCGCGGGGCCGACGGCCTGTTCGTCTATGTGGTCGGACCGGATGACCACGTGCGCCTGCAGGCGGTGCGGATGGCCGTGGCGCAGGATGGCCTGGCGGTGGTGACCGAGGGCCTGTCGGCGGGCCAGCGCGTCGTGGTCGACGGCCAGTACAAGCTGCGGCCCGGCCTGAAGATCGCCGAGGCCGCCGCGGATGCGTCCGGCGCGGCCGCGACGGACGGGAAAGCCGCGCCCGGCGCAACGGGGAACGCTTCGTGAACATCTCCGAATCGTTCATCCGGCGGCCCATCGGCACCTCGCTGCTGGCGATGGCCCTGTTCCTGCTGGGCCTGGCGGTGTTCCCGCTGCTGCCGGTGGCGCCGCTGCCGCAGGTCGATTTCCCCACCATCCAGGTCACCGCCAAGCTGCCCGGCGGCAATCCGGAAACCATGGCCACCAGCGTGGCCCAGCCGCTGGAACGGGAATTCTCCACGATCCCCGGCCTGGTGCAGATGAGTTCCGAAAACGCGCTGGGCTCGTCGCGCATCACGCTGCAGTTCGCGCTGGACCGCAACATCGACGGCGCCGCCCTGGACGTGCAGAGCGCCATCAACGCGGCCGCGCGCCAGCTGCCCTCGAACCTGTCCAGCCCGCCGACCTTCCGCAAGATCAATCCGGCGGATTTCTCCATCCTGATCATGTCGGTGCAGTCCGACGTGCTGCCCGTCACCGAGGTCAACGACTTCGCCGACAACATCCTGGCCCAGCAGCTGTCGCGGGTCGAGGGGGTCGGCCAGGTGAACATCTTCGGCCAGCAGAAGCCGGCCATCCGCATCCAGGTCGATCCGCAGAAGATCGCCGCGCTGGGCCTGGACCTGGAATCGATCCGGGGCGTGATCGCCACCACCACGGTCAACCAGCCCAAGGGCACGATCGACGGCAGCCGCCAGAGCTACACCATCTACACCAACGACCAGGTGCTGGACGCGTCGCCCTGGAACGACGTGATCGTCGCCTGGCGCAACGGCGCGCCGGTGCGGGTGCGCGACATCGGCCGGGCCGTGCCGGGGCCGGAGGACATGAAGCAGGCGGCCTGGGCCTACGCCGGCCGGGGCGCGGGGCCGGACGACGTCTCCCGGAACGGGCGCTCCCTGGTGATGGGGATCACCAAGCAGCCCGGGGCCAACGTCATCGACACGGTCGAGCGCGTCCGCGCGGAACTGCCGCGCCTGATGGCGTCCATGCCGGCCAGCATCCAGGTCAGCACCCTGATGGACCGCACCCAGAACATCCGCGCCTCGGTCCACGAGGTCGAATTCACGCTGCTGCTGTCGATCGCGCTGGTGGTGCTGGTGATCTTCATGTTCCTGCGCAACGTGGCGGGCACGCTGATCGCCAGCGCCACGGTGCCGCTGGCGCTGATGGGGACCTTCGCCCTGATGTACGTGGCCGGCTACAGCCTGGACAATCTGTCGCTGATGGCGCTGACGATTTCCGTGGGCTTCGTGATCGACGACGCCGTGGTCATGCTGGAGAACATCTGGCGCCACGTGGAAGAGGGCATGAAACCCATGGAGGCGGCCCTGAAGGGCGCCAGCGAGATCGGCTTCACCATCGTGTCGATCTCGGTGTCGCTGATGGCCGTGTTCATCCCCCTGCTGCTGATGGGCGGCATGGTGGGGCGGCTGTTCCGCGAATTCGCCGTGACCGTCGTCATGACCGTGGTGATCTCCGTGCTGGTGACGCTCAGCCTGACGCCCATGCTGTGCTCGCGCTACCTGCGCAATCCGCAGCAGGCCTCGCACGGGCGGGCCTACCAGGCGTTCGAGCGCGGTTTCGATCGCCTGCTGGCGGTCTACCGCCGGGGCCTGGACTACGTGCTGGACCGCCAGTTCGCCACGCTGTGCGTCTTCCTGGCGACGGTGGCCGCGTCCGCCGCGCTGTTCATCGTGATCCCGAAGGGCTTCTTCCCGCAGCAGGACACGGGCGCGATCTTCGGCCTGGCCGAATCGTCCCAGGACAGTTCGTTCGACGCCATGAACCAGCGCATGCTGGCCCTGGCCGAGGTGCTGCGCCAGGATCCGGACGTGGCTTCCTTCGGCATGACCAGCAACGCGCCGACCTTCAACACCGGGCGTTTCTTCATCAGCCTGAAGCCGCGCGAGGCGGGGCGGCGCGCCAGCGCCGACGAGGTCATCCGCCGGCTGCGGCCGCAGCTGGAACACGTGCCCGGGGTGCGCCTGTTCATGCAGGCGGGCCAGGACATCAACGTCGGCGGACGCCTGTCTCGCACCCAGTACCAGTACACCCTGACCAGCGCCAACCTGGAAGAGCTGAACACCTGGGCGCCGCGCCTGCTGGAACGCTTCCACAGTTTGCCGCAGCTGGCCGACCTGGCGACCGACCAGCAGAACGGCGCCAACACGGCGGTGGTCACGATCGACCGCGCCCGCGCGGCCATGTTCGGCATCACGCCGGCCATGATCGACAGCACCATCTACAACGCCCTGGGCCAGCGCCAGGTGGCGCAGTATTCGACCCAGATCAACAGCTATCAGGTCATCCTGGAAATCACGCCGGAACTCCAGTCGGATCCCGCCGTGTTCTCGCGCCTGTACATCCAGTCGCCGCTCACCGGCGAGCAGGTGCCGCTGTCCAGCCTGGTGCGGGTGGACACGTCGAAGCCGGGCTACCTGTCCATCAACCACCAGGGCCAGTTCCCGGCGGTGACGATCTCGTTCAACCTGGCCGCCGGTTATTCGCTGGGCCAGGCGGTGGACGCCATCCACGCGGCGCAGGCCACCATGGGCCTGCCCCTGTCGATCCAGGGGGCCTTCCAGGGCACGGCCAAGGTCTTCCAGGAATCCCTGGCGACCCAGCCCTACCTGATCGCCGCCGCCCTGGTCGCCGTGTACATCGTGCTGGGCCTGCTGTACGAAAGCTACATCCACCCCCTGACCATCCTGTCCACCCTGCCGTCGGCGGGCGTGGGGGCGCTGCTGATCCTGATGGGCAGCGGCTTCGACCTGAGCGTGATCGCGATCATCGGCATCCTGCTGCTGATCGGCATCGTCAAGAAGAACGGCATCATGCTGATCGACTTCGCCCTGGTGGCCGAGCGCCAGCAGGGCCTGTCCCCGCGCGAGGCCATCTACCAGGCCTGCCTGCTGCGCTTCCGGCCCATCATGATGACGACGATGTGCGCCCTGCTGGCGGGCCTGCCGCTGATGCTGGGCACCGGCGCGGGGTCCGAACTGCGCCAGCCGCTGGGCTACACGATGGTGGGCGGCCTGATCCTGTCGCAGGCGCTGACCCTGTTCACGACGCCGGTGGTGTACCTGTACCTGGACCGCCTGCATCACCGCTACGTGCGCGGCCGGGCGCTGAAGCAGGCGCAGCGGCTGCGGCGGGCGCGCACGGGCAAGGCGGCCTAGGCCACGCCCGTCCGTCCGGGGCTTCTCGGATCGGGCGGTGCGCGGCCCGCGTGCGTCTCGCGCACGAGATCCAGCCAGGCGCGCGCCGCGCGGGACAGGTAGGCGTCCCGCCGCCAGACCGTGGCCAGGTCCCAGCGGATGTCCGGCTCGTCCAGCAGGACGTGGGCCAGGCCGGCCTGCGGGCGCGCCTGCACGACCATGCGGGGCAGGAAGGCGAGCCCCAGGCCGGCGGCGACCAGGGCGATCAGGAAGTCCATCTGGCCGCTGCGCGCCGCGACCGCCGGCTCGAATCCGTGCCGGGCGCAGGCCTGCAGGATGATGCGGTTCAGGGCGAAGCCGCTTTCCAGCAGCACCAGGGGTTCGGCGCGCAGGTCGTCGAGCCGGACGGCCGCGCGGCGGGCGAGCGCGTGATTGGCCGGCATCAGCACGACCAGCGGTTCGCTGCGCACGGCCTGCCATTCGAACTCGTCCGACACCGGCAGCAGCGAGGCGCCCAGCTCGATGCCGCCCGCCCGCAGGATGTCCTCCAGCTGCAGGCTGCCGTGCTCGGTCAGGCGGATGTCGATGCCGGGGTAGCGGTGCCGGTAGATCGCGAACAGGGGGGCGAACAGCATGCTGGAGCCGATCAGCGGCAGGCCGATCCTCAGCGTGCCGCGCCGCAGGTCCGCGAGGTCCTGCAGTTCGGCCAGGAGTTCCTCGCGCAGGGCCAGCATCCGGGTGGCATGCCGATAGACCACGTCGCCGGCCGGACTCGGCGCGCTGCGGTGGCCGTTGCGGTCCAGCAACGGGATGCCGAGCTCGTCCTCGAGCTGCCGGACGGCCTTGCTGACCGTGGGCTGGGTGACGAAGATCGTCTTGGCGGCCTGCGAGAAGCCGCCTTGCCGCACGACTTCGACGAAGGCCCTGAGGGTACGCAGATCCATGCTTATATGGAATAGAAAAAATTCAAATAATTCATTTGTAGAATAAACAAGGGCGATTCTACACTGCCTTCATGGAGATCCGATCATGAAGATGCGTGCGATTCCCGTCCTGTCCCGGCGCGGCCTGCACCGGATGCGGGCCGCCCAGGTCGGCCTGATCGTGGGCTTCTGGCTGGCCGGCGAGGCGCTGGTCCGGCTGGCCCATCTGCCCCTGCCCGGCGGCATCGTCGGGCTGGCGCTGCTGCTGGCGTCGATGGCGGCCGGGTGGATCAGCCCCTTCAGTGCGCGACGCGGCGCGCAATGCCTGCTGGCGGACATGCTGCTGTTCTTCGTGCCGGCGGTGCCCGCGGTGGTCGAGCACGGCGAATTCGTCGGTGTGCTGGGACTCAAGATCCTGGCCGTGATCCTGGTCGGCACGGTGGCCGTGATGGCCGCGACCGCCCTGACGGTGGATGTCTGCCATGCCTGGATGCTGCGCCGCGCCCGGGCGGGAGAGCCGCCCGCCGCGGAGGGGTGCTGACGCCATGCCGGTTTCGATGACGGGCGCGGCGGCCCTGTTCGCCGACGTGCTGCTCTGGTCCGTGCCGACGGTCGGCTTCTATCTGCTGGCCAAGCGGCTCCATGCCCGCTATGCCCGATGGTGGCTGATGCCGCTGGCCCTGGCGCCGGCGCTGCTGGTCGTCCTGGTGCTGGTGGCGCACGTCAGCTACCGGCAGTATTTCCAGGGGGCCGGATGGCTGGTGGCCCTGCTGGGGCCAGCCACGGTGGCGTTCGCCGTGCCGATCTACGAACAGCGCGCGCTCGTGCGCCGCTACTGGCCCGTGCTGGCGGCGGGCGTGCTGGTCGGCAGCGCCACGGCCCTGGCCACGGGCTGGGGGCTGGCGACGTGGCTGGGCCTGGACGGCGTCCTGCGGCTGAGCCTGCTGCCGCGTTCGATCAGCACGCCGTTCGCCATGGAGGTGTCCGGCGACATCGGCGGGATCCCGGACCTGACGGCGGTGTTCGTCGTGCTGACGGGGGTGCTGGGCGCGATCGTCGGGCAATGCCTGCTGGCCTGGCTGCCGGTCCGTTCCTCGCTGGCGCGCGGTGCGCTGCTGGGCGTGGGCGCGCACGGGGCCGGCACGGCCAAGGCCTATGAGCTGGGGCCGGAGGAAGGCTCCATCGCGGGCCTGGTGATGGTGCTGATCGGCCTGGCGAACGTGCTGGGCGCCGCGATCCTGACCGCCCTGTGAACTGGTTCCGGCTGCGCCTTCCGCCGGCGTGCGGCGGCTCGCCCGGACGCGGTCGTCAGGCCGTTTCCAGCGCCCGCACGCATTCGGCGATCAGCGCCGGCCCCTGGTAGATCAGCCCGGTGTAGAGCTGCACCGCGTCGGCCCCGGCCCGGACCTTTTCCACGGCCTGGCGGCCGGATTCGATGCCGCCCACGCCGATGATCGCCGTGTCCCGGCCCAGGCGTTCGCGCAGGCGGCGGATCACGGCCAGCGACAGTTCGTGCACGGGCGGCCCGGATAGGCCGCCCGTCTCGTCTTCATGGGGCAGGCCGCGCACGGCCTCGCGCGACAGGGTGGTGTTGGTGGCGATGATGCCGTCGATGCCGTGGCGCGGGACCAGTTCCGCGACGGCGTCGATTTCCTCGGTGCCCAGGTCGGGCGCGATCTTGACCACCAGCGGCGTGCGCCGGCCGTGGCGGTCGGCCAGGATTTCGCGGCGTTCCCGCAGCGCGCCCAGCAGCGTGTCGAGCGCGTCGTGGCTCTGCAGGCTGCGCAGGTTGCGCGTGTTGGGCGAGGAAATGTTGACCGTGACGTAGTCCGCGTGGGGGTACACGCCGTCCAGGCACAGCAGGTAGTCGTCCACGGCGCGTTCGATCGGCGTGTCGGCGTTCTTGCCGATGTTCAGCCCCAGGATGCCGCCCTGCCGGCGCCACTGGCTGCGCCGCACGTTGGCGACGAAGGTGTCCAGGCCGTCGTTGTTGAAGCCCATGCGGTTGATCAGGCAGCGCGCGCGCGGCAGGCGGAACATGCGCGGTTTCGGGTTGCCGGGCTGGGCGCGCGGGGTGACGGTGCCGACCTCGATGAAGCCGAAGCCCAGGGCGGCCAGGCCGTCGATGCAGGCGCCGTTCTTGTCCAGGCCCGCCGCCAGGCCGACGGGGTTGCGCAGCGGCAGGCCCATGACGGTGCGCGGCAGGATCGGCTGGCGCGCGGCCAGCAGCCGCGCCGCGGAGCAGCCCTGGCTGCGCTGCAGCGCGCGCAGGGTCCATTCGTGGGCCTGTTCGGGGTCCATGGAGAACAGGGCGGCGCGCGCCAGCGGGTAGGCTTGGAACAGCAGGGACATGGGTCGGGACGGATCGGTTGGATGGGGGGCGCGCCGGCCCGGACTCAGCCGCCGTCGGGCGGCGGTTCGGCCCAGACGCCGCCGCGCAGGATCTGGTGCGGCCTGAAGCGCGATTTGTAGGCCATTTTACGGCTTTCCCCGATCCAGTAGCCCAGGTACAGCCAGGGCAGGCCCAGGCGGGCGGCGTAGTCCAGCTGCCAGAGGATGCCGTAGGTGCCCAGGCTGCCGTGCCAGTCGGGGTCGTAGAAAGTGTAGACGGCCGACAGGCCGTGGTCGACGCGGTCCATGATGGCCACCATGCGCAACGCGCCGTCGGCGTCGCGGAATTCGGCCATTTCGGAATGGACCCGGCTGGTCAGCAGGAACTGGGTGTACTGGGCCTGGTCGTCCTGGTCCATGCCGGCGCCGGGATGGCGCCGTTTCTGGTAGCGCAGGTACAGGTCGAAATGCCGGGCGTCCCAGTGCAGCGGCGCCAGGCGGGCCGACAGGACGGGCTGCAGGCGGCGCCAGAGCTTGCCCTGGGTGCGGTCGCGCCGGAAGCGCCGGACGTCGACGCGGATGGGGATGCAGGCCTGGCATTGTTCGCAGGCGGGCCGGTAGGTGAACAGGCCGCTGCGGCGGAAGCCCTGTTCGATCAGGCGCGCGTAGGCGGATTCGTCCACCAGGTGGGTGGGGGCGGCGACCTCGGAACGCGCCATGCGGCCGGGCAGGTAGCTGCACGGGTAGGTGGCGGTGGTGTAGAACTGCAGGCGGCGGAAGACGGATTCGCTGGGATTGCTCATGAGCCGGGCCGGAGTGGCGACCGATTCATTGTGGCACCGGCGGCGCGGGAAGGCCAGCCGGCGGCGGTTCCAGGCGCCCGTCGGCCCGCAGGCGCCCGCGCCCCCAGGCCGGGGCGGGGACGTCGCGGCCGGCCGCCAGCATGTCCAGGAACCGCGCGCGGGCCACGGGCCGCGCGCCCAGGCTGGCCAGGTGGGGGGTTTCCTGCTGGCAGTCGATCCAGGGCACGCCCCGCGTCCGCAGGTGGCGCACCAGGTAGGCCAGGGCGATCTTGCTGGCGTCGGCGGCCAGGCTGAACATGGATTCGCCGAAGAAGCACCGCCCCAGGCCGACGCCGTACAGCCCGCCGGCCAGCCGGCCGCCGATCCAGGTCTCGACGCTGTGGGCGTGGCCCATGCGATGCCAGGCGGAGTAGACGGCCATGATGTCCGGGGTGATCCAGGTGCCGTCCCGGCCCTGCGCCGCGCCGGGTTCGGACCAGTCCCGGCCGGCGCGGGCGGCGCCCAGGCCGATGCGCGGCGCGCCGCGTCGCGCGCAATGGGCGATCACGTCCGTGAAGGCCAGGTCCAGGGTGACGCACAGGGCGGGTGGCGTGCCGGCATGGGATGTCGTGCCCGCCGGGACGGGGTCGGCGCCGGGCGCCGTCCGGAGGCCGGCATCCCGGTCGAATTGCCGGACGCGCTTGGCCAGCGAACGGCCGAGATGGAAATCCTCGCAGCGCAGCACCATGCGCGGATCGGGACTCCACCACAGCACCGGCTCGCCGGGGCTGTACCAGGGAAACAGGCCCTTGCGGTAGGCTTCGTGCAGCCGGGCGGGCGACAGGTCCAGCCCCGCCGCCGCCAGGCCGCTGGCGGGCACCGGCGCGCGGGCCGGGTCGGGCAGGGGATCGCGGTCCTGGATCCAGACGATCGTCATGGCGGCGTCGCGGCTCCGGCGGATCAGTCCGGAAAGCGCAGGTCGATGGCGTAGTGGTGGGTGGGGAAGCTGCCCTGGGCGCGGTCCCGCAGGTAATGCTCCAGCGTCGTGCTGACGGTGCGGAAGGCCAGTTCGCGCCAGGGGATCTCGTCCAGGCCGAAGAAGGCGGCTTCCAGGGTTTCCGGCCCCGGCGCCAGGTGCGGCCCCAGGACGTCGGCCAGGTAGTACAGGTGGACCTGGTTGACCGAGGGCACGTCGATCACCGTGAGCAGGGACCGGATGCGGATGCGCGCGCCGGATTCTTCCTGGTTCTCGCGCGCGGCGCCCTGTTCGGTGGTCTCGCCCAGTTCCATGAAGCCGGCCGGCAGCGTCCATTTGCCGTGGCGCGGCTCGATGGCGCGGCGGCACAGCAGCACCCGGTCGTCCAGGATCGGCACCACGCCGACCACGTTGCGCGGGTTCTGATAGTGGACCGCGCCGCAGTGGGTGCACAGGTCGCGGATGCGGTTGTCGTCCGGCGGGATTTCCCGGCTGAGCGCGTGGCCGCATTGCGAGCAGAACTGCTGGGAGCGGGGAGCGGGATGGTAGAAGGCGGGATCGGGCGAGGTCATGCGGGGATTTTAGCCTGCGGCCGATGCCGCGGGACGCCCGGCGTATAGGCGGGACGCCCGGCGTATAGAATGGGCGCCTGGACAACTCGCTGGATGACGGCATGTCGCGGCAGGGCATTCCCAATCTCGACCTGAGCCATATCGCGGGCCCCGGCCATGCGGACGCCGACCTGCACTACGAGGCGCTCGGCACCCTGGCCAGCCAGCTGGGGCGCAGCATGGCGATGCATCGGCACGACCAGTTCTTCCAGGTCCACTACGTCCTGGAAGGCATGGTGCGCGTGCAGCTGGAGGACCGCCTCTACCGGCTGCCGGGGCCGATGGTGTTCCTGACGCCGCCGGCGTTCCTGCATGCGTTCGTGACCGACGACGATGCCGACGGCCACGTCCTGACTGTCCGGCCGCAGTCGCTCTGGCCGGCGCCGCACGACGACACGGCCTGGCCCGGCGGCGCGCGGATCGCGCCGGTCTGCCTGCCGATCGGGACGCTGGAAGGCGAATACGCCGCCGAGGCGCGCTGCATGGACCAGCTGTTCGGGATGCTGCGCCGGGAGCACGCCGCGCGGCGGCCCGGCCAGGCCCAGAGCCTGGCGCTGCTGGCGCGGCTGATCTTCGTCAGCCTGTTGCGGCTGTCTTCCCAGGCCCTGGCCTCGCCCCCGCCGTGCCGCGAGGAATTGCAGCTCTTCCAGCGGTTCAGCGCCCTGATGGAAGCCCGCTTCCGCGAACACTGGACGCTGTCCCGCTATGCGGCCGACCTGTCCATCGGCGAGCAGCGGCTCAACGAGGTGTGCCGCCGCATGACCGGCAAGCCGCCCAAGCGGCTGGTCAACGACCGCCTGATGCAGGAAGCGCGCCGCCTGCTGCTCTATACCGGGCAGGCGGTCAGCCAGGTGGGTTATGCGCTGGGGTTCGACGACCCGGCCTACTTCGGCCGCTTCTTCCTGCGCCAGGCGGGCGAATCGCCGGGAAGCTACCGGGCGCGCATGGCCGGTGCGCCCGGGACGGCGCTCAGGCCGGGGCGGCGATGATCCCCCGGAGGACCTGCTTGAAGGTCTCCACCTGGGTCCGGTCGAACCGGGCGAAGACCCTTTCCTCGTGGCTGCGCGCCATCGCCCAGATGCCGCGGACCTGGGTGGCGCCGGCCTCCGTCAGCGCCTCGCCGTCCGCCGTGCGCTCGACCAGGTCGCGGCTGCGCAGCAGGTCCAGGGTCTGTTCGACCTGGTGCTGCGGCATGTCGGCCTGGCGGGCCAGCGCGGCCATGTCCCGGGCGGGGCTGTCGTTCAGGATCATGAGCAGGCGCGCCTCGCCGGGCCGCCATCCGGTCTGGATCTGCCGGGGCTGGTAGCTTTCCTGGTAGCTGCGCACGGCCTGGGTCATCAGGAAATAGGGATGGTCGGCCAGCCGGGCCTGCAGGTCGTTGGCGGCGGCGTCCCCGGCGGCCACGCCCTGCGGCTGCTGCCGGCGGGGGTGGGGCAGCGCCATGGCGTACGAGCCCTGGTGGTACAGCAGGGGCGCCGTGCCCCGGTCCTCGAAGGCCCGCACCCGGCCGATGAGGATCCAGTGGTCGCCGCCCTCGAGGATCTCGACCTTCTCGCACTGGAAGTTGGCGCTGGTGCCGTCGAGCAGGATGCAGCCGCCTTCGCCCGTGCGCCAGGAGACGCCCGCGTAGCGGTCCTCGTGCGGCCGGGCGAAGCGGTTGGACAGCTCGATCTGGTCCATGGCCAGGACGTTGATGGCGAAATGGGTGGCGCGCCGGAACACCGGCAGGCTGCCCGAGCGCTTGTCGATGCTCCAGAGGACCAGCGGCGGGTCGAGCGAGACCGAACTGAAGCTGTTGGCGGTCACGCCGACCATGTCCTCGCCGTCGCGGGCCGTGACGATGGTGACGCCGGTGGCGAAGTTGCCCAGCGCCCTGCGGAGGATGCGTGGGTCGAATGCGGTCGATCCGGCGGGATGCGGGGCGTTCATGGGCGGCCTCCTCAGATCATCGTGGGGTCGGGTTCCAGGCCCATGATCTGGCGCCCCAGGATCTGGGCGCACACGTCGTAGTCGGTGTAGGCATGGGCGGCCGTCATGTGGCTGTCGCGGAACAGGCGCTGCATTTCATTGGTCTCGAACCAGGCGCCGGCGCCGGCGGCCTCGAACAGGCGCTTGACCGACTCGACGCACATCTTGACCACGTAGGCCTGGTTGGTGCGCCAGGCGGTCAGCGTGTCGACGGAAGGATAGCGCTTGGCCTCGCCGTGCACGCGGTGGTCTTCCCAGGTCTTCTCGAGCAGGGCCCGGGCGGCTGCCACCTGGTGGGTGGATTCGGCCAGGCGCATCAGGGCCGGGGTGGCCGTGCCCACGCTGGCGCCCGTGTAGGCGCGCACGCGGTTGCGGGTCTTTTCCTTGAAGGCCTCGAGCATGCGTTCGGCGATCCCCAGGCTGATGGACGAGAAGCCGCTGGCGAAATAGGGCCGGTACGGGGTGTAGAAGATCTTGCTGTCGGGGTACAGGCCGAAGCCGGCGGACTTGCCCTCCATCATGTCCCTGGCGGCCTGGATGCGGTGTTCGGGGACGAAGACCTTGTCGAAAATCAGCGTCTTGGAGCCGCTGCCGCGCATGCCGATGGCGTACCAGTCGTCGCGGATGGCGTAGTCCTGGCGGGGGACGACCGCGAAGCTGTAGACCTTTTCGCCCGCCGCGTTCGCGCGGTTGAAGCCGACGATGGCCCATTCGGCGTGGTCGCAGCCGCTGCTCCAGCCCATCTCGCCGCTGAACAGCACGCCGCCGTCGACTTCCTCGGTGCGCCCGAAGGGGGCGATGCTGCTGCTGGCGGTGGCGTCGGGGTTCTCGGCCCAGAGCTCGTCCTGCAACTGCCGGGAGAACATGGCGAGCTGGTGGCTGTGCGTGCACAGCAGGCTGAAGGCCCAGGTCGCGCCGGCGTCGGCGCCCGCCAGGGCCGCGATGCAGTTCCCGAATTCCGGAAGCTGCATTTCGAGCCCGCCGTAGGCCTTGGGCTGGAAGGCGCGGTGCAGGCCGGTGCTCTTGAGCAGGGCGATCGTTTCGGCGGGCACCTTGCGTTCCTGTTCGGACCGGGCGGCGCGGGAGGCGAGTTCGGGGAGGATGGACTGGATGCGTTCCAGCATGGGGGTCGTGCTTGTCATGACTTGTCTCCTGGTTCTGATGGGTCGGATGACGATGGACGGCTCCCAAAAATTGTAAATATGTTAGTGAATTCTCCTGAATGCACATTCCGGGCCGAACATGGCACTTTTCTCGGATATGGGGAAAACCCCGTGTCCGATCGAATCGGAGCGCCTTGCAAGGCGCGAGGTGGATGAGATCGGACACGGGACAGTCCTCTGCGGACTGTTCCGTGCCTATCGAATCGGAGCGCCCTGCAAGGCGCGAGGTGGAGGGACTACGGCCGGCGGACGAAGCCCAGCGTGGCTTCGAGATCGTCGGCCGCCAGCAGGCCCAGCGGCGTTCCGGCCGGTGGACGGCCGGCATCGGCGGCGCCGGCCAGCCGCACGGCGATGCCGGCGGGATCGGGGTTTTCCAGCCAGTCGTCCAGCGGCCGGCCGTCATTCGCGCGCAGCGCGTCGATCACCCGGGCCAGGTCGCGGTCCGCCACCAGGCCGGCGCCCTGGTCCGCCCGGGCGTACAGGCGGCCCTCGGGGTCCAGCCACCAGCGCGTCACGGGGCCGTAGTCCCGGCCGGTGTGGGTCCGCAGCACCGGGCGGCCCCGCGCGTCGGCGTCCAGGCCCAGGATCCAGGGCGCGCCGTCCAGGCGCACATAGACGCGTTGCGGACCGTTCTGGAAGAACCAGCGGCCCGTGTCGTCCGCCAGGTAGTTGCGGCCGATGAAGGCCACGATCTGCGGGCTGGTGATGGCTTCGCCGGGCTCCTCGTCGGGCGCGCCCCAGCCCCGTCCGTGGGGATGCAGGCGCCACTGGCCGCGCACCGACAGCGACAGCCAGCCGCGCACGGCCGGCACGTTGGGCCAGCGGGCCATGGCGGCGAGTACCTGGGCGTCCATTACGGGCCGTTCCCGCCGGCCGCGGCGTCCAGGCGCTCGGATATCCTGGCGCGGTTCAGGGCCTGGGCTTCCGGGGTGGGAGTCCAGTCGTTCCAGAGCTCGTCGGGGATGTCGGGGAAGTCGGTCCGGACGATGCCCTGGAAGCGCGGCCGGTAGCCACGCCGCCGCATCTCGGCGACCAGGTCCCGGTGCCGCCGGGCCAGGTAGCCGAGCCTGGCATAGAAGAATTTCAAGTGCCCCTTGCCCAGGGTGTAGCGGTCCGGCCAGGACCGGTCGCCCCGGTTCGCGGCCTTGAGGGCCAGCCCGAAGACGCGTGGAAGCTCGCGGTATTCGGCGACCAGGTGAGGCGCGCCCAGTTCCTCGACGGGGATGCAGTTGATGCGTGTCATGGTGCGAAGATTGTAGCGGGCGGGCGCGGCCCGGGCGCACGCCGGGAAACGGGGCGGCGGGGCGTAAAATGGCCCTTTGGTCGCATCGCCGGAACACATCATGGATACCCCGCAGGCCTCCGCCTCCCCCGCCGGACTGGATCCCGCCGCCCTCCGGGCCTTCGTCGACGACACCTGGGACCGGGAGATCGTGCCCGCCCTGACCGGCTACATCGCGGTGCCGGCCAAGAGCCCCGCCTTCGACGCCGACTGGGCCGTCCACGGCCACATCGACCGTGTGGTGGAAGAAGCCGCCCGCTGGGCGCGGACGCGGCGGATCCAGGGCCTGTCGGTCGAGGTGATCCGCCTGCCGGGCCGCACGCCGGTGCTGTGGTTCGAGGCCCCCGCGACGCGGCGGGACGACGGCGACGCGGTGCTGATGTACGGCCACCTGGACAAGCAGCCGGAATTTTCCGGCTGGTGCGCCGGCCTTGGGCCGTGGACGCCGGTGCTGCGCGACGGCAGGCTCTACGGCCGGGGCGGCGCCGACGACGGCTATGCCGTCTACGCGTCGCTCACCGCCATCGAGGCGCTGGACCGCCAGGGCGTCCCCCGTCCGCGCTGCGTCGGCCTGATCGAGACCTGCGAGGAATCCGGCAGCTACGACCTGCTTCCCTACGTCGATGCCCTGCGCGACCGGCTGGGCCGCGTCGCCCTGGTGGTCTGCCTGGATTCCGGGGCCGGCAATTACGACCAGCTCTGGATGACGACCTCGCTGCGCGGCCTGGTGACCGGCACGCTGGAAGTCCAGGTGCTCGACGAAGGCGTGCATTCGGGCGATTCCAGCGGCGTGGTGCCGTCCAGCTTCCGCATCCTGCGTCACCTGCTGGACCGGCTGGAGGACAGCGGCACCGGCCGCGTGCTGCCGGAAAGCTTTCATTGCGACATCCCGGCCGAACGCGCCGAGCAGGCCCGGGCGGCCGCCCGCATCCTGGGCGACGAGGTCTGGAAACGCTTCCCCTGGAGCTGCGGCGCCGAGGGCGGCGTCGCCCTGCCCATGGCGACGGATCCGCAGCAGGCGCTGCTGAACCGCACCTGGCGGCCGGCCCTGTCCGTCACCGGGGCCGAGGGCCTGCCGCCCCTGGCCAGCGCCGGCAACGTGCTGCGGCCGCGCACCGCCTTCAAGCTGTCCCTGCGCCTGCCGCCGCTGGTCGACGCCGGCGCGGCCGCCGAAGAACTGAAACAGTTGCTGGAACAGGACGCCCCCTACCGGGCCCGGGTCCTGTTCCAGCCCGATCCGGGCGTGGCCAGCGGCTGGAACGCGCCGGAATCCGCGCCCTGGCTGCGCGACGCGCTGGACGCGGCGTCGCGGCGGTATTTCGACGCCCCTTGCGGCTACATCGGCCAGGGCGGCACGATTCCGCTGATGAACCTGCTGCGCCAGGGCTTCCCGTCCGCGCAGTTCATGGTCTGCGGCGTCCTGGGCCCGAAATCCAATGCCCACGGCCCCAACGAATTCCTGCACGTGCCGTACGCCAGGCGGCTGACGGCGGCGGTGGCCCAGGCCATGGCGGCCTTGCCGGCGGGCGCGCATGGCGATGAGTGACGCCCGGACGGTTCCCGAGCCCCTCGTCCAGGCGTGGCGCCGCCAGCTGCGCGAGCATCGGGTCGCGGCCTTCGGCCTGGGGGTGGCGCTGCTGGCCGTGTGCTGGCTGTTGCTCAGCAGCGGCGCGGAATCGTTCGCGGAAGGCAACCGGGGCTACCTGGGGTATGCCGCCCTGGGCGGGGCGGCGGGCTTCGGCGCCACGGCGCTGGGCGCGCTGCTGGCCCTGGGCCTGCGGTCCGTCGAGACGCGCGCCCAGGACTGCATGCTGGGGTTCGCCGCCGGGATGATGCTGGCCGCCAGCTCGTTCTCGCTCATCCTGCCCGGCCTGGACGCGGCCCGCGAACTGCTGGACAGCGGCGCGGGCGCGGCGCTGACGGTCGCGATCGGGCTGGGCCTGGGCGTGCTGCTGATGCTGGGGCTGGATTACTTCACGCCCCACCAGCATGAAAGCTCCGGCGCCCACGGCCCGGCCGCCGCGCGCATCGGCGGCGTCTGGCTGTTCGTGCTGGCCATCATCCTGCACAACCTGCCCGAAGGCATGGCGATCGGCGTGGGCTTCGCCCGCGGCGACCTCGCGGTCGGGCTGCCCCTGACCACGGCCATCGCCATCCAGGACATCCCCGAGGGCCTGGCCGTGGCCCTGGCGCTGCGGGCCATCGGCCTGCCGCTCGGCAAGGCGGTCCTGGTCGCCGTCGCCTCCGGCCTGATGGAGCCCCTGGGCGCCCTGGTGGGCGTGGGCATCGCCAGTGGCCTGCCCATCGCCTATCCGGTCAGCCTGGGCCTGGCGGCCGGCGCCATGATCTTCGTGGTGTCGCACGAAGTCATCCCGGAGACCCACCGCAATGGCCACCAGACGGCGGCCACCGTCGGACTGATGGCCGGCTTCGCCGTGATGATGTTCCTGGATACGGCGCTGGGGTAGGGCGCCGCGCGCGCCGCCGGCGCCGTCCGTTGTACCGTCGCGCTGTCGGATGTGCTAAAACTCCAGGAGTTTGCCGCAACGTGCAGAATGATTCCATGAAAAACGCGCGGCACGCGATCCTGTCCTTCTTCCTTTGCCAGGCGTTCCCGGTCCCCGGGTTTTCCGTTCCGGCAGCCTCTCGCCCGCAGCGAACACCCCTGCGGGCCAGCCGCGGGTAGAGTTCAACCCACGCGCTTTGCGCTTTCATTGTTTTCATCGGATGCCCGGCCGCTGTCGCCGGCATCGAAAGGTTTTCATGTATCCATCCATACAGGTCGGCAAGTACCTGGTTTCCCCCCTGGTCCGCCGCGATCAGGCCGGGCGGTATGTCGCCTCCGTCTCGATCCGCAGCGGTCATGCCAGCATGACCCAGGACCGCCTGATGCGGTTCACGCCGCTCTTCGAATCCGCCCAGGCGGCGGTCGAATTCGCCAAGGCCGAGGCCTTCAGCTACATCCGGGCGCGCGCGCTGCCCGTCATGCCCGCGCGGTCTCGCCCGCGGGCGGCGGGAACATCGTGCCTGTCCGGTCCTTCATTTGCGACAAATTGAAATCGCGATTGTGTCGCATGCAACAAGCCCCCATAGTGGGGGTGGGGAAAGTTTCCCTTTTACCTTTAGGAAAGACATTGACTACAGAAATCGGCATCGTGAAATGGTTCAACAGCGAAAAAGGGTTCGGCTTCATCATGCCCGAATCCGGCGGCAAGGACCTGTTCGCGCACTACTCGGAGATTCAAGGCTCCGGCCACCGATCCCTTGAAGAGAACCAGCGCGTCTCCTTCGTGTCCGCAGTCGGACAGAAGGGCCCGCAGGCCACCAAGATCCAGGTTCTCTGATGTCCGGCGGGTCCCCGCCTCCGGGCGGTGATCCGCGGGAAATCACGAAGAAACCGGGCCCCCTGAAACAGGGGGCCCGGTTTTTTTATGAGGGATGGGTAGTCGAAGGGGGGAGGGCGCGATGCCCCCGGCTCACGACTGGGGACGCGCCGGCCGCGACGCGCCCGATGGGCTAGCGCCCGCCCATCTCCGCCAGCGACCGCTGGAGATTCTTGAGGTCCTCTTGCGCGTCCGCCAGTTTGCGCTCGAGTTTCTTGATCTTGTCGTCCCGCCCTTCGGATTGCTTTTCGCGGATTTCGGCGTGCAATTGGTCGATTTCCGCTTGCTCTTCCGCGATGTCCCGTTTCAGGACGTCGATCAGCTGGCGGTCGGTGCAATTTTCGCGGTTCGCGGCCAGCGCCTTTTGCAGGCCGTCCACGCGGTGGTGGTTCCCGGCCTGCCGGGCCTGTTCGATCTGCCGCTGGATCTCGTCCGCCTTTTGGTCGCAGGCCGGATTGGCCGCCTGGGCGGGGCCGGCCAGCGCGCAGGCCAGGGCCAGGAAAGTCAGGGATCTCATCATTTCATTTGGAGGCGCAAGCCGGAATCGAACCGACGTACACGGATTTGCAATCCGCTGCATCACCACTCTGCCATTGCGCCGGTGATGTCCGATGGCCGGGGGCGACCCGGCCAAGTCCGCCATTATACGATATTTCCCCTCACCGCATCTCGAACGCCTCCCGCCGCACCGGGACGTCCTCCAGCCCCAGGGACCGCAGGCCGTCCTCCAGGCTCCGGGCCAGGCCGGCCGGGCCGCAGAACCACACGTCCATCGTGCCGCCGGCCTGGGCGTGCTCGCGCCGCAGCATGCCGGCGTCCAGGCGCTGGCCGGCGCCCGCGTCGTGCACGTGCAGGGTGATCCGGGGCAGCGCGGCGCACAGGACCCGCAGGCGTTCGACGAAGGGGTCGTGCGCGGCGCTGCGGACGCAGTAGTGCAGGTCGACCCGCGGCGCCTGTTCCGGGTGATCCTGGAGCGATTCCAGCCAGGCGAGGAACGGCGTGATCCCGATGCCGCCCGCGACCCAGGCCTGGCGGCTCCCGCCGCGCCGGTGGTCGAAGCGGCCGTAGGGGCCTTCGACCTGCACCGGCTGGCCCGGCCGCAGGCGCCGCGCCAGCCCGTTCGTGTAGTCGCCCAGCGCCTTGATCTGGAAGCGCAGGCGCCGCGCCCGCGGCTGGTCGGCGCTGGCGATCGTGAAGGGGTGGGCGCCTTCGCCGGCGTCGAAGGTGACGAAGGCGAACTGGCCCGCCCGGTGGCCGGGCCAGCCGGCGTCCATCGCGCATTCGACTTCGGTGACGCCCGAGGACAGCTCACGCACGGATTCGATCCGGCCGGCATGGCGGCGGCGGGCGCCGATGCGCCGGCGCAGGGCCATGACCGCCGCCACGCTGCCGCCCAGCATCAGCGCGCCCATGACCAGGCCCAGGGGCTGGAGCCACCAGTTGGCCGGGGTCAGGGCGGCGGTGTGGAACACCAGGGCGAGATACAGGACGGGCATGACGCGGTGCAGGAGACGCCAGGACTTGTAGGGAAACGCTTTCCATAGCGTGATCGCCAGCGAGGCGATGAGCGCGTAGATCACCCATTCGCCGACGTCCTTGGCCAGGCCGTGGCCGGGCTGCAGGAAGTCCAGCGCGGGGAATTTCACCGGCTTGTGGACCGCGGCGCCGATCAGGCCGTTCATCACGCCCTTGCTCAGCTTGACGAGCCAGTGCGCCACGCCCAGGCCGATGGCCAGGATGCCGGCCCACTTGTGCAGGCGGTAGATGCGGTCCATGCCGCCCAGGGCCGGTTCGAGCCATGCGGGGCGGGTGGCCAGGATCATGACCAGGGACATCAGTCCCATGGACCAGACGCCGGTCAGGTAGATCGCCTGGGTGCGGGCGACCCAGGGGGCGTCGCCGGCGATGGGGTTCAGGAAGAAGGCGTCCCAGGACCACGCCAGGGTCAGGATGCCGAGGAATGCGAGCAGCAGGTGCCGGGTTTTCATGAGGGGTTCCATCATTCGCATGGCCGAGCGGATCGGCGATGGAGCCAGTATGGGATCCGGTGCCTGAATCCTTCGTGAAGCGGCCATTCATGTGGCGTTCATGCCCGGGCAGGCGGGAGCGGGCACCCGGATCGTGGCAGGATCCGTCATGTTGAAAAAGCGCGTTTCCGGCGCCCGGGCGCCGGCCGCCGCCGTGCTAAGGTGGGACATCCCGTCAGAAGCCAGGGAGGATGCCATGCCCGGTACACAGTCCACGGCCCAGGCGACGCAGCGCTATCTCGTCCTGCTGCGCCCGGACGATCCCGCGGAGGGCGCGCGGGTGCTTGCCGAACTCGCCCAGGTGGCCGTGATCAGCCGTTCGAGCGACACGGCGGCCGCGCGCCAGGCCCCCTGCGCCCTGGTCTTCGATCGCATCGGCGCCGCGCGCGTGCACTGCACCGCGCAGACGCGGCAGCGGCTGGCCGACGCGGCGGCGGCCGGGAACAGCGCCATCCTGGCCATCGAGCCCGAACGCACCGTCTATGCCATCGCCACCGGTTCCCGCGCGCCGGCCCCCGCGCGCGGGCGGGCCGATTCCGGCGCGACCTGGGGCGTGCATGCGGTCGGCGCGGATGCCTCGCCCTATACGGGCAAGGGCATCCGCATCGCGGTGCTGGACACCGGCCTGGACCTGTCCCATCCGGACTTCGCCGGGCGCGTCATCGTGTCGCGCTCCTTCGTGGAAGGCCAGGCCGTCCAGGACGGCAACGGCCACGGCACGCATTGCGCGGGCATCGCGGCCGGCCCGGCGGCGCCCGCCTCGCAGCCCCGCTACGGCGTGGCCGGCGAGGCCGAGCTGTACGTGGGCAAGGTCCTGGGCGACGAGGGCAGCGGCGGCGACGGCGGCATCCTGGAAGGCATCGACTGGGCCGTCGAACACGGCTGCCACATCGTGTCCATGTCGCTGGGCAGTCCCGTGGAGCCGGGGCAGCGCCATTCGGCCGTGTTCGAGGAAGTCGCCCGGCGCGCGCTGGCGGCCGGCACCCTGATCGTGGCCGCCGCGGGCAACGAGAGCCGGCGTCCGGCGTCCGTCGCGCCGGTCGGCCATCCGGCCAACTGCCCCTCGATCCTGGCCGTGGCCGCCGTGGATTCGAAGCTGCGCGTGGCGCCGTTCTCCTGCGCGGGCCTGGAGGGCGACGGCGGCGAGGTGAACATCGCGGCGCCCGGCGTGGACATCCTGTCGGCCTGGCCCGCGCCGGAACTGCATCGCAGCATCAGCGGCACCAGCATGGCCACGCCGTTCGTGGCCGGCGTGGCCGCGCTGCATGCGCAGGCCGATCCCGCCGCGCGCGCCGCCCGCCTGGGCGAGCGGCTGGCGGGGACGGCCCAGGCCCTGGAGGACCCCGCGCGCGACGTGGGCGCCGGCCTGGCGCGGGCGCCGTCGGGGACATGACATGGCCCGGATCCGCCTGACGGTCCTGGTGCGCGAGGCCTGGCTCGACCGCTATCCCCTCGTCGTGGAGCGCTGCCGGCGGGCGGGGCTGACGGTGGAGCGGGAACTCGTCGCCGTGGGCGTCATCGCCGGCAGCATCGAGGAGGACCTGGTGGCCGCCCTGATGGGGGTCGAGGGCGTGTCGGCCGTCGAACCGGAGCGCGTCAACCGGGCTCTCGACGAGTAGGGCGCGGGCCGGAGCGGGCCGGGCGGGGAGGCGTTAAGATGACGCCTTTCACCGCATTCCGCTTCGATCCATGGGTACCCTGCTGCCGCTCATCACCGGCACCATCTGGCTGTACGCGCTGGTGCGCTTCATCTGGCCCCTGCCGTGGGGCATCGGCGCGCGCGCCGCCCTGGCGTTCGTGCTCTTCCTGGTGGCCGAATACCACTGGTTCGTCCGCAGCTTCTTCGGCTCGCTGGCTTCGCCGGAACTGCCCCAGGGCGTTCTCGTCGGCCTGGGCTGGGCCTTCGGCTCGGTCCTGCTGCTGGCGATGCTCCTGCTGCTGCGCGACGTGGCGGGGGGGCTGGCGTTCCTGGTCTCGCGCGGCGCCGGCCGGGCCGTCCTGGGCGGGCGGACGCTGCATCTGTCGCTGGGCGCGCTGGCCCTGGTCCTGTCGGCCGTGGGCACCTGGCAGGCGATCCGGGTGCCCGACGTCAAGACGGTGGCGATCACGATCCCGGGCCTGCCGCCGGCCTTCGATGGCTACCGCATCGCGCAGCTGACCGACCTGCACGCCAGCCGCCTGCTGCCGGAATCCTGGATGGCGGCCGTGGTGGCGAAGACCAACGCCCTGGACGCCGATCTGGTCGTGATCACGGGCGACCTGGCCGACGGCTCGCCCGAGGCCCGCGCGGCCGACGTGCGCCCCCTGCATGACCTGCGGGCGCGCGACGGCGTGCTGGCGATCCCCGGGAATCACGAATACTACGCGGACTACCGGCGCTGGATGGCCGCCTACCGGGCGCTGGGCCTGGACATGCTGGAAAACGCCCACGTGGTCATCCGGCACGGCGGCGCGGCGCTGGCGGTGGCCGGCATCACGGACCGCCAGGCGGGGCCGTTCGGCCAGCCCCGGCCCGACCTGGACGCGGCCCTGAAGGGCGTGGAACCGGGCGTGCCGGTGATCCTGCTGGCCCACCGTCCCGAAGGCGCGGTGCGGCACGCCCAGGCCGGCGTCGCGCTGCAGCTGTCCGGCCATACGCATGGCGGACAGATCCTGGGGCCGCATCTGCTGACGCAATGGGCCAACGAGGGCTTCGTCTCGGGCCTGTACCGGGTGGGCGCCATGCGGCTGTACGTCAGCAACGGCACGGGCCTGTGGAACGGCCTGGCGATCCGACTGGGGCGGCCGTCCGAGATCACCCGGATCGTGCTGCGCCCGGAGAGCCGCTAGGCCGCGCCGGCCTTCGCCTCTGCATTCCCGGCGTCCGCCTCGGCGGTGCGCGGCCCGTCGCGGCCGTGGATCGCGTAGCCGTTCTTGCCGTTGTACTTGACCTGGTACATCGCCTCGTCGGCGGCTTCGATCAGCGCGGGCAGGGTGTTCCCGTGCGCCGGGTACAGGCTGACGCCGATGCTGGCGCCCAGGGAATAGGCGACGCCGTCCACCTGGATCTCGGCGGTCAGGCGGTCCAGCAGCTTGCGCGCGATCCGGTCGATCTGGGATTCCTGTTCCAGCTGGGTGGCCACGACGATGAATTCGTCGCCCCCGATCCGGGCGCTGATGTCCGTGCTGCGCATGCCGCCCTTCAGCCGCCGGGCGACTTCCTTCAGGACTTCGTCGCCCGTCCTGTGCCCCGCGCTGTCGTTGATGGGCTTGAAGTTGTCCAGGTCGATGTAGAACACGGCCACGAAATGGTGGGGGCGGGTCGCCAGCAGCAGGGCCTGCTCGAACAGCTTGCTGAGATAGTTCTTGTTGTTCAGCCCGGTCAGGGGATCGTAGTAGGCGAGTTCGAGCGCGCGTTCCTCGGCGTCCAGCAGCCTTTGCTGGAATTGCAGCAGGACGTTGGCCAGCAGCGACAGGTACTGGACCAGGACCAGGCCGGTGCCGACGGCGAATCCGATGGTCTGCCACCGGGGGTGGAAGAAGGCCAGGGGAAAGGTGGTCCAGTGCAGCGCGAGCGCGCTCGAGGCGATGGCCGTGACGCGGATGAACCGGCCGGGCGCCTCGCGGCGCCTGGCCAGGCAGCAGGCGGCCATGAAGGCGAGCGCGGCCGTGTTGAACGCCGCCAGGCCGATGCTGTAGGCCGGCAGGGAAACGGCCGCCAGCCAGGCGGCGCCGGTCCAGGCGGCCAGGAGGCCGGCGGGCCAGAGGACCCAGCGGTCGCGGATGTCCAGCTTCAGGAACCGGATGATGCCCAGGACGAGAAAGACTTTTTCCAGGGCGGTGAACACGGCGTAGACGAGCGCGACCGTGCGGGGGTCGGCGATGCCGTCCAGGGCGAGCAGCAGCAGGCGCGAGAGCGCCGCGCCGAGGATGGCGCATGCCCACCAGCCGGCGCCCGGGTTTGTCCTGGGCACGCGGCTCATCCACCAGAACAGGATCACGAAGACGAAATAGATCGTGGTGCCGCTGGTATGGACGATGTCGAAGAGCATGCTGGCATTCCCCCGGATACCGCGTCGGCGCGTCGATTCGGCCGGCGCTTTTGCATGGACCCGCCGCGAGGGCGGAGCGGCACGTGGAGCGGCCCCTAGGTGATTGTTCAAACTTAAATATGACCGAATGTTATTTTGTCCGAACCGGCGCGTTCGCACCACTGTTTCATGGCCGGCAGAGGGCTTTCCCTGATGGCCGGTCCGGACGGCGGCGGGCGGGCTTGCGGGATCGCGGGGCCGAACGGTACGCTTTCGGATTGGATCGGGGCCCGTCGCATCGGCCTCCGGTCCGTGAAGAATGCCGCGGCCACCCCGGAGACCCCATGCCCCCAGCCATCCCCACCGATCGTCCCGAGTCCGTCCGATGGAGCCCCTGATCCTGGTCGCGGGCGCGGGCGTGGCGGCCGGCGCGATGAACGCCCTGGCCGGCGGCGGCTCGTTCGTCAGCCTGCCCGCCCTGATCGCCGCGGGCGTGCCGCCGGTGCTGGCCAACACGTCCAGCACCGTCGCGCTGTATCCCGGGGGCATGGCCAGCGCCTGGGCCTATCGCGACGGGCTCGTCGGGGTGGGCGACGTCGGCCTGCGGCCGCTGCTGGCGGTGACGCTGCTGGGCGGCGTGGCGGGCGCCTTCCTGCTGCTGCATACCTCCACGCGCGCCTTCGACGTCGTGCTGCCCTGGCTGCTGCTGGTCGCCGCCTTCGCCCTGGGCTTCGGGCGCCGCATCGGCGAATGGATGCGCGCGCGCTGGCGCGTGCGGCCGGCCGCGGTGCTGGGCCTGCAGTTCGGACTGGGGGTGTACGGCGGCTATTTCGGCGGCGCGGTCGGCATCATGATGATGGCGGTGTGGGGGCTGCTGGGTTCGCACGACATCAAGAGCCTGCATCCGCCGCGCACCCTGATGGTGACCGCCGCCAACACCATGGCGGTGCTGATCTTCGTCGCGGCCGGCGCGGTGCAGTGGCGCGAGACCCTGGTCATGCTGGCCGCCGCCGTCCTGGGCGGCTACGGCGGGGCGCTGCTCGGCAAGCGCATCCCGGCCCCGATCGTACGGGCCGGCACGCTGCTGCTGACCGCCTGCATCACCGTGGCGTTCTTCGTGCGCGCGTACGGCTGAAAACCCGGCGCGGGCTCACGGGACCGGTTCGAGGGCGTCGTCCGTTTCCTGCGCCAGGAAGCCGCCGCTCTGGTGGCGCCACAGGCGCGCGTACACGCCGTCCTTCGCCAGCAGTTCGGCGTGGCTGCCCTGCTCGATGATGCGGCCCTCGTCCAGGACGATGAGCCGGTCCAGGGCGGCGATGGTGGACAGGCGGTGGGCGATGGCGATGACGGTCTTGCCCTGCATGATCTCGTCCAGGCTTTCCTGGATGGCCGCCTCGACTTCCGAATCCAGCGCGCTGGTGGCTTCGTCCAGCAGCAGGATCGGCGCGTTCTTGAGCATGACGCGGGCGATGGCGACGCGCTGGCGCTGGCCGCCGGACAGTTTCACGCCGCGCTCGCCCACCAGGGTGTCGTAGCCCCGGCGGCCCCCGGGGTCGCCCAGCTGCCGGATGAACTCGTCGGCCTGGGCGCGCACCGCCGCCGCCCGGATGTCCTCGTCGCCGGCGTCGGGGCGGCCGTAGGCGATGTTGTCGCGGATCGAGCGGTGCAGCAGCGAAGTGTCCTGCGTCACCATGCCGATGGCGCCGCGCAGGCTGTCCTGCGTCACGCGGGCGACGTCCTGGCCGTCGATCAGGATCCGGCCGCCGTCCACGTCGTAGAAGCGCAGCAGCAGGTTGATCAGCGTGGACTTGCCGGCGCCCGAGCGTCCGACCAGGCCGATCTTTTCCCCGGGACGCACGGTCAGGTCGAGCCCGTCGAACACCTGGCGTTCGCCGTTGTAGTTGAAGGACACCCGTTCGAAGACCACCTCGCCCCGGGTGACTTCCAGGGGCCGTGCGTCCGGCGCGTCCAGCACCTTGGGCGGGTGGGTCAGGGTGGCGATGCCGTCCTGCACGGTGCCGATGTTCTCGAACAGCGAGGCCATCTGCCACATGATCCAGTGCGACATGCCGTTGACCCGCAGGGCCATGGCCGTGACCGCGGCGACCGCGCCGGTGCCGATGAGGCCGTCCCGCCAGAGCCACAGCGCGTAGCCGCCCGCCGACAGGATCAGGCACGCCACCAGCGCCTGGTTGACGATCTCGAACCGGCTGACCAGGCGCATCTGGCGGTAGCCCGTGTCCTGGAAGTCCTCCATCGCGGCGCGGGCGAAGCGGGCCTCGCGCCGGGTGTGCGAGAACAGCTTGACGGTGGCGATGTTGGCGTAGGCGTCGGTCACGCGCCCCGTCATCGAGGACCGGGCGTGGGCCTGTTCCTGTCCGACCTTGCCCAGGCGCGGCACGAAATACGCCATGGCCAGCCCGTACAGCGCGAGCCAGCCGACGAAAGGCAGCATCAGCCGGGCGTCGAAGCCGCCCGCCACCGCGATCAGGGTGAAGAAATACACGCCGATGCCGAGCACGATCTCGCTGAAGGTCAGCAGCACGTCGCGCACCGCCAGGGCGGTCTGCATCACCTTGGTCGTCACCCGGCCGGCGAATTCGTTGGAGAAGAAGGACAGGCTCTGGCGCAGCATCAGCCGGTGGAAGTCCCAGCGCAGCCGCAGCGGCAGGTTGATGGCCAGCACCTGGTGCTGCATCGTGGTGCGCAGCGCCACCAGGCCGATGCTGGCGACGAGCACGATGGCGATGCCCCACAGCACGCGCCGCGCATGCGCGGCGGTGTCCGCGTCCGACTGCCAGGCCGCCAGCAGGTCCACCACCTGGCCCAGGAAGGCGAACAGCCAGGCCTCGTAGATGGAGACGCTCGCGCTCAGCACGGCCAGCGCGGCGATGTAGCGCCGCGTGCCGCGCGTGCAGGCCCACAGGAAGGGAAACAGGCCTTTCGGCGGCAGCGGCGCGTCTTCGGGCGGGAACGGATCGAGCAGGCTTTCGAACCTGTGCAGCAAATGGAACTCCAGAAATAGGCCCCCACGCTGCGCCTTCGGCTTGCTTCCACCGCGCGGCTTGCAAGCCGCTTGGATTCGCCAGGCGTGGAACAGTCCGCTGGGACTGTCCCGCGTCCGGGCTCATCCCCCCGAGGGGGCGCTGATTGCCTTGGGGCGGTCCGGCGGTGGTCGGGTCGTCAGTTGGCGAGCAGCACCGGCACCGTCATGGTGGACAGCAGGGTGCTGGTGGCGCCGCCCATGATCCACTGGCGCATGCGGCTGTGGCCGTAGGCGCCCATGACGATCAGGTCGCTGTCGGTGTCGGTGGCGGTGTTCAGGATGACGTTGCCGACGCCATAGCCCTTGCTGTCCTTCAGCAGGTGCCGGGGCTTGGGGTAGCCCAGGCTGGTGCAGTAGTCCGAGAAGTCGTCCTCGTGGATGTCGCGGTCGCGCATCAGCTGGTCGTCGCGGTCGATTTCCAGGACCGTGAGCGCCTGGCAGTTCAGCAGGAGCGGCGCCGCGTCGGAGAAGGCCCGGGCGGCCTCGCGGCGCTGGTCCCAGCAGAACAGGATGCGGCGGCCGATGGTGTCGACGGGACCGAAGTTGGGGATGAGCAGCACCGGGCGGCCCGAGGACATGACCACGGCTTCCGGCAGGTTGGGCCGCAGCGCCGACAGGCTGTCGGTCGGGTCCGCCTTGCTCATGAGGAGCAGGTCGCAATAGCGGGCGTGCAGGGTCAGGCCGTCCTCGGCGTCGCCGTGGGGCGCGCGCCAGTGGGCCCGGACGCCCAGTTCCTGCGCCTTGTCGAGGAACCGGACGCGGGTGGCCTCGCGGTGTTCGTCGCGGCGCTTGCGCAGGGTCGACCGGACGTCCTGGGGCAGGATGTTCTCGTCCTGCTGGAGGCCGGCGACGCTGGCCGAGGGGTAGACCCCGACGGCTTCCGCCCCGCGGTCCCTGGCCAGCCGCAGGCCGATGTCCATGCGGCGTTCGCAAACGGTGTCGTCGTTCAGGTGGATGGCAATACGGCCCGGCATGAGAAACTCCCCTTGAGGTGTGGCGAATCCTGTCCTGCGTGTTTCCGTCATCTTATCCCAGGCCCGGCGTCCTGTGCGGCCGGGCCGCGCGTCCGGCCTGACGCGGCGCAAGGCCGCGCAGGCATCGAATTCGTCTATAATTACGCCCTCAAGGGGAGTAGCTCACTTTCCGCGGCATCGTCATGACGGCGTTTCGCGCTTGCGCGCATCGCCCGGTGCCCGGGCGGTCCAGAGGCCTTCGAACGGGCCCCGCCGCGAGCAAGACCTTGCCGCCCAGGGCAAGGTTCGTCTTCCCGCCATGAAAATGGCCCGATCCTCCCGGCGGTTATTCCGAAAACCGACAACCCGCAACCGGGGGACCCATGCTCGAATTTCTCCAGACGCTCCATTGGGCGGCCGTTTTCCAGATCATCCTGATCGACATCCTGCTGGGGGGCGACAATGCCGTCGTCATCGCCCTGGCCTGCCGCAACTTGCCGCGCGCCCAGCGCATGCAGGGCATCCTGTGGGGCACCGCCGGAGCCATCATCCTGCGCGTGGCGCTGATCGCCTTCGCCCTGACGCTGCTCGACATTCCCTTCCTGAAGATCGTCGGTGCGCTGCTGCTGCTGTGGATCGGCATCAAGCTGCTGCTGCCCGAGGACGGCGGGCACGACAAGATCACCGGGGGCGCCTCGGTCCTGGCCGCGGTCAAGACGATCCTCGTCGCCGACTTCGTCATGAGCCTGGACAACGTCATCGCCATCGCCGGCGCGGCCCAGGGCGCCCATCTCGATCACCAGCTCGGCCTGGTGATCTTCGGGCTGCTGGTCAGCGTGCCCATCATCATCTGGGGCAGCACGCTGGTCCTGAAGCTGATCGACCGCTATCCGCTGGTGGTCACCTTCGGCGCCGGACTGCTGGGCTGGATCGCGGGCGGCATGCTGGTCACCGACGTCGTCGTCACGGATCGCCTGGGCCCGCCGTCCACGGCGCTGAAGCTGGCCGTGGAAGCCGCCGGCGCGCTGCTGGTCGTGGCGCTCGGCCGCTGGCTCGCCGGCCGCCGGGCGGCCAAGGCCGCCGGAACGGCGGGCTGACCCGGCCGGCCGGACACGCGCCGGGGGGCCTTCCCGGGCGCCGGCCCGGTCCCGCGCCCGGTGTCAGGCTTCCGAGCCCGTGCGGCCGTACTCGACGGGGATCTTCACGTAGAAGACATCGGCCTCCCCGGCCCGGACGGCCGCCAGCAGGCGCGCGCAGGTCGCCTCGTCCACGGCCACGGTGACGCCCACGGGCTGGTCCGCGAGTTCGAAGAAATGCGCGGCGTGCAGCCTGCCGTGGTGGCCGAAGCTCTCGTTGGCGGCGAACAGCGTGGCGCCCAGCGCGCCTTGCGCCTTGGCCAGTTCGAGCAGCCATTCGGCCATGGAGGCGCCGTCGTGGCGCCGGTCCTGCTGCGTGTAGAACGTCAGTTGATAGCCTTTCATGGAACGCTCCTCGTCGGGTGGTCCGGTCGATGGTGTCAATGCGCCGCGCGCGCGGCGGCGACGGTGGCGATGCCCAGCAGGGTCATGGCGAGCGAGCCGCCCACGTGGACGGCGATGGAGATCGCCATCCAGCCGTAGCGCGCCTGTTGCAGCAGGGTGGCCAGCTCTCCGGAAAACGTCGAAAAAGTCGTCAGCCCGCCGCAGAATCCGGTGATGACGAACAGCCGCCAGTGCGGGGGCAGGGCGGGGTGCCCGCCGAGCCAGGCGATGGCCAGGCCGATGACGTAGCCGCCGAGCAGGTTGGCGGCCAGCGTGCCGGGCGGCAGGGTGGGGAACAGGGCGTTGAGCGCGTTGCCCAGCCACCATCGGAGGATGGCGCCCAGCGAGGCCCCGGCGGCGATGGCGAGCAGTGTGTAGGGCATGACGACGACTCCGGCGATGGAAATGAAAAATGCCTACGGCCCGGCGGTGCGCCGGGGGCCGTAGGCATCATCAGCCGCGGTGCGCGGCGGTTTCATGGAGGAATGCCATCTCCAGACGATGCCGATGTTAGCAGCGCCGCCGCCGGATGCGCAAGGCGGCGTTCAGCCGCACCGCGTTACACTGGACCGGTCGTTTTTCCGAATCTTGCGGAAGGAGTGCATCCATGCTCAAAGGAAAAAAAGCGGTCGTCACCGGTTCCACCAGCGGCATCGGCCTGGCCATCGCCCGTGAACTGGCCCGCCAGGGCGCCGACGTGGTCATCAACGGCTTCGGCGACGCCGACGCCATCGAGCGCGAGCGCGCCGGCCTGGAAAAGGATTTCGGGGTCAAGGCCGCGTACCTGAACGCCGACCTGATGGACGGGCAGGCCGCGCGCGACTTCATCGCGCAATCGATCCAGGCGCTGGGCGGCATCGACATCCTGGTCAACAACGCCGGCATCCAGCACACCGCCCTGATCGAGGACTTCCCCGTCGACAAGTGGAACGCCATCATCGCCCTGAACCTCTCGGCCGTGTTCCATTGCACCGCCGCCGCGCTGCCGGCGATGAAGCGACAGAAGTTCGGCCGCGTCATCAACATCGCCTCGGCGCACGGCCTGGTGGCCTCGGTCCACAAATCGGCCTACGTCGCCGCCAAGCACGGCGTGGTGGGCCTGACCAAGGTCACCGCGCTGGAAAACGCCGGCACCGGCGTGACCTGCAACGCCATCTGCCCGGGCTGGGTGCGCACCCCCCTGGTGGAAAAGCAGATCCAGGCCCTGGCCCAGGAAAAGGGGCTGGACATCGAAGCCGCCGCCAAGGACCTCCTGGCCGAAAAGCAGCCGTCCCTGGAATTCGTCACGCCCGAACAACTGGGCCAGGCCGCCGTGTTCATCGCCTCGGACGCCGCCGCGCAGATGACCGGCACCACGCTGTCCATCGACGGCGGCTGGACCGCCCGCTGACGCCGGAGGCCGCCGCATGCTGATGGTCCTGTCCCCGGCCAAGAAGCTGGACTACGATTCACCGGTGCGCACGGCGCTGCGGTCGCAGCCGGTGTTTCCCGATCAGACGCGCGAACTGATCGGGATCCTGCGCACGCTGTCGGCGGACGATCTGGCGGGCCTGATGGACCTGTCCGACGCGCTGGCGCGCCTGAACGCCGAACGCTATGCCGCCTGGGTGGACGAACCCGACCTCAGCCATGCGCGCCAGGCGGTCCTGGCCTTCAACGGCGACGTCTACGAAGGCCTGCGCGCGCCGGAACTGTCCGATGCGCAACTGGACTGGGCGCAGGACCACCTGGCCATCCTCAGCGGACTGTACGGCGCGCTGCGGCCGCTGGACCTGATCCAGCCCCACCGGCTGGAAATGGGCACGCGGCTGCGCACCCCCCGGGGCGCCACCCTGTACGCCTGGTGGGGCGATCGCATCGCCCGCGAACTGAACCGGCGCCTGGACGCGCTGCCCGGCGAACGCATCCTGCTGAACCTGGCGTCGGGCGAATACTTCAAGTCCGTGGACCGCAAGGTCCTGGACGCGCGCGTGGTGGAATGCGTCTTCCAGGACGAAAAAAACGGCGCCTGGAAGGTCATCAGCTTCCACGCCAAGCGGGCGCGCGGCCTGATGGCGCGCCATGTCATCGACCACGGCATCGACGCCGTCGCCGGCCTGCGGGATTTCGCTGCGGAAGGCTACGCCTGCGCGCCGCGCGAATCCACGGACGACCGGCTGGTGTTCCGGCGCCCGGCTCAGGGAACCTCTGAATAAGTCGAGCGGAAAGCGGGCGCTGTGGGTCGGGATGGGATGCAAGGCGCGAACCGCAGCGATAGCCGTAGCTATCGCGAGGATGAGTCCGGACACCGAGCAGTCCCTGCGGACTGCTCGGTGCCTGACGAATCCGAACCGCTTGCAAGCGGTGAGGTGGACAAGCAACGCCGCAGACCGCCCGAACCCACAGATGCATGCGGCGCGAGGACTTGTTCAGAGGTTCCTTAGGGATAACGAGGGTTGTCGGACCGTCTGGGGCCATGGCACGCTAGCTCTGTAATTATGAATTATTAATTTCAGAGTTTCTGTCCAGGAGGCCCCGATGGCGGCCAGGATTGTTCAGAAGATCCTCTACCAGGAAGTCGCCGATCGCCTGCGCGGCATGATCCAGGCCGGGGAATTGCGGGCGGGGGAATGGATCGACGAGGTCAGCCTGACCGCGTCGCTGGGCATTTCCCGCACGCCGCTGCGCGAGGCGCTCAAGGTCCTGGTGGCCGAAGGCCTGCTGCGCATCGAACCGCGCCGGGGCTGCTTCGTCAACGAACTGTCCGGCCGCGACCTGGAGCACATCTTTCCCCTGATGGCGATGCTCGAGGGCCGCTGCGCCTTCGAGGCCGCCCTCAAGGTCACGGACGCCGACCTGCGGCGGCTCGAGCCGCTGCACCACGACCTGCGCCGTTACGCGGAACGGGGCTCGATCGACGAATACTACGCGGCCAACGCGCTCATCCACGTCGCCATCCAGGACCTGGCCGACAACCGCTGGCTGTCGGGCCTGATCGACAACCTGCGCCAGGTGCTCAGCCTGTCGCGCCACCGCAGCCTCAGCTATCCGGGCCGGATCGACGAATCCTGCGCCGAGCACCTGGCGATCTTCGCCGCCCTGAAGGCGCGCGATCCGGAAGGCGCCGAGGCCGTGACGCGCAAGCACCTGATGCGCCAGCTCGACGCCCTGCGCGCCCTGGCGCGCCGGGACGAGCCGGCCGCCGGCACGCCGCCGCGCCATGAGGCCGGGACGCTGGAGGAAGACCATGTCCATCGCTGACCCGAAACCGTCCGATCGGGCGGCCGATCCCGCCGATCCCCCCGGAAACCGCGCCGGCGGCCTGCTGGCGCGCCTGGGCCGCTGGCTGGACCGCGACCACCTGCCCGATCCGGACGCGCTGCGCGCGCTCTACGAGGCGTCCCTGACCGACGGCGGCGCCAACCAGCTGGCCCGCCAGTGGGCGGAACGCTACCGGGCCGCCGACGCCGACGAGCGCCGTTCCCTGCTGGCCTGCCTGGTGCGCGCCGGGGTGGACATCGAACCGCGCGGCGACCGGGGCGCGCGCCTGTTCCGCCGCCTGTACGCGCAAAGCGACCGGCTGGAACTGATGGTGGAACTGCGCGCGGACATGCTGCGCTGGCGCAACCAGGTCGCCGGGCTGTCGGTCCTGGAACAGGAGCTCGCCGCCCTGCTGTCGAACTGGTTCGACGTCGGCATGCTGGAACTGCGCCACATCAACTGGGATTCGCCCGCCTCGCTGCTGGAAAAGCTGATCCGCTACGAGGCGGTCCACGAAATCCGGTCCTGGGACGACATGCGCCGCCGCGTGGCCGCCGACCGGCGCTGCTATGCCTTCTTCCACCCGCGCATGAGCGACGTGCCGCTGATCTTCGTGGAAGTCGCCTTCGACGGGCAGATGGCCGCGGACGTGCAGGCCCTGATCGATCCGTCGCGGCCGGTCGACGGGCTGGACAAGGCGCGCTGGGCGATCTTCTATTCGATCTCCAACACCCAGCGCGGCCTGCGCGGCATCAGCTTCGGCAATTTCCTGCTGAAGCGGGTGATCGAGGAACTGCTGGACGAACTGCCGCAGCTCAAGTCCTTCGCCACCCTGTCGCCGATTCCCGGTTTCGCCGACTGGCTGGGCCGCCGGTCGGGCGAGGACATCCAGGCGCTGCTGAAGGACAAGGCCGAGCGCCAGGCCGCGGCCGACGACGCGGCGGCCGGCGCCCGCTGGCTGGAACGCCTGCGCGCCGCCGCGCAGGGCGAGGCGCCCGACGCCGTGCGCCGCAGCGGACTGCGGCTGGCGGCGCACTACCTGACGCAGCTGCGCGACGGCGAGCCGCTCGATCCGGTGGCCCGGTTCCACCTGGGCAACGGGGCGCGCATCGAGCGCCTGAACTGGGCGGCCGACGCCTCGGCCCGGGGGCTGGAGCAATCCTGCGGCATGATGGTGAACTACCTGTACGAGCCCGAGCAGCTCGACGAGAACCGGGCGCGCCTGGCCGCCGGCAAGCCCCGCGTGGCCCGGGGGGTGCAATGGCTGTGAGTCCCGGATCCGGCGCGGGGCGCGTGCGCACGGGCGTCGAGGGCGCGGTGGCGACCGTCACGCTCGACCATCCCGGGCGGCTGAACGCCATCACGGTCGCCATGTGGGGCGAACTGGCGGACGCCTTCGTCCGCCTGTCGGCCGACCGCGACCTGCGCTGCGTGGTGGTGCGCGGCGCGGGCGGGCATTTCGCCGCCGGAGCCGACATCCGCGAATTTCCCCGCGAACGAGCCGATCTGGACGGCGTCATGGCCTATCACCGGCGCGTCATCGCCCCGGCCCTGCGGGCGGTGGCGGACTGCGTCCATCCGGTCGTCGCCGCGATCGAGGGCGTCTGCGTGGGCGGCGGGCTGGAGATCGCCAGCCGCTGCGACCTGCGCTTGGCGGCCCGGGGCGCGCGCTTCGGCGCGCCCATCAACCGCCTGGGCTTTCCCATGGCGCCCGACGAGATGCGCGGGCTGCTGGAACTGGCGGGCCGCGCCGTCACGCTGGAAATCCTGCTCGAAGGGCGGGTGTTCGACGCCGACGAGGCCCTGGCGAAGGGCCTGTTGACGCGGGTCATGGCGGCCGGGGGCCTGGAATCCGAACTGGCGGCCACGGTGGCGCGCCTGTGCGCGGGCGCCCCGCTGGCCGCGCGCCTGAACAAATCGACCGCCGCGCGCCTGGCCGGCGACCCGGCGCCCCTGAGCGACGCCGAATGGCGGGCCTGCTTCGCCTACGCCGACGGCCCCGACCACCGGCGGGGCGTGCAGGCCTTTCTGCAGGGCACCGACCCCGTTTTCACAGGAGAATGACTTGGAATCCAACGCGAATCTGTACACCGTGTTGCGGGGCGGCTTTCCGGCCGACCTGGGCGCCGTGGCGATCGAAACCCCGGAACGCGCCTACAGCTGGGCGGACATCGACGCCATCAGCGGCCGCATGGCCGCGCTGCTGCGCTCGTTCGGCGCCCCGGCGGGCGCGCGCGTCGCCGTCCAGGTCGAGAAATCCCCCGAGGCCCTGATGCTGTACCTGGCGACCCTGCGCGCCGGCCTGGTCTACCTGCCGCTGAACACGGCCTACCGCGAGGCCGAGGTGGCCTATTTCCTGGGGGACGCCGAGCCCGCCGTGGTGGTCTGCGGGGACGGCGCGAAAAGCTGGTGCGAACCCCTGGCGCGCGCCAAGGGCGCCGCCCGGGTGCTGACCCTGAACGCCGACGGCGGCGGTTCGCTGGTCGAGGCCGCCGCCGGCATGGATCCGGCATTCGAGACCGCGCGCAGCGCCCCCGGGGACCTGGCGGCCATCCTGTACACCTCGGGCACCACGGGGCGCAGCAAGGGCGCCATGCTGACGCACGCCAACCTGGCCGCCAACGCGCTCACCCTGCGGGATTTCTGGGGCTGGCGCGCCGACGACGTGCTGCTGCACATGCTGCCGATCTTCCACGTCCACGGCCTGTTCGTGGCGTCCCACGGGGCGCTGCTGGCGGGCGCGCGCATGATCTGGCTGCCGAAGCTGGACGTGGACCGGGCCCTGCATTACCTGCCGCGCTGCACCCTGATGATGGGCGTGCCCACCTACTACGTGCGCCTGCTGGCCGACCCCCGCTTCACGCGCGAGACCTGCGCCAACATGCGGCTCTTCATCTCCGGCTCCGCGCCGCTGCTGGTGGACACCTTCCGCGAATTCCAGGACCGCTCCGGCATGACCATCCTGGAACGCTACGGCATGAGCGAGACCGGCATGATCACGTCCAACCCCTGGGATCCGGCGCGCGGCGCGCGCATCCCCGGCACCGTGGGGCCGGCGCTGCCCGGCGAGACGGTGCGGGTGGTGGACGACGCCGACCGCCCCGTCGCCGTCGGCGAACCGGGCCACGTCCAGGTGCGCGGTCCCAACGTGTTCGCCGGCTATTGGCGCATGCCGGAAAAGACCCGCGAGGAATTCACCGCCGACGGCTGGTTCCGCACCGGCGACATCGGCATGCTGGGCGGGGCGGGAATCCCCGACGACTACCTGAGCATCGTGGGCCGCAGCAAGGACCTGATCATTTCCGGGGGCTACAACGTCTATCCCAAGGAAATCGAGATGGTCATCGACGCCATGCCCGGCGTCCAGGAATCGGCCGTCATCGGCGTGCCGCACGCGGACTTCGGCGAGGCCGTGGTGGCCGTAGTGGTGCCGCGCGCCGGCGCCTCGGTGGATCCGTCCGCCATCCAGGCGGGCCTGAAGTCCGGCCTGGCCAATTTCAAGGTGCCGAAAAAAATACACGTGATCGATGCGCTGCCGCGCAATGCCATGGGCAAGGTCCAGAAGAACGTGCTGCGGCAGCAGTACGCGGACCTGGAATGAGAAGGGGCGTTCGATAGGCCCCGCCGGGGCCATGGCCGCGCCCGGACCCGGGCCGGCAACCTCCATAAAAAATCATCAGGAGACAACCATGAAGCGACACATGCTATGCGCCATGCTGGGCCTGGCCCTGGCGGCGGGATCGGGCACTTCCCTGGCGGAAACCACCTTGAGGGCCTCGCACCAGTTCCCGGGCGGGCAGGGCGATCCGCGCGACGAAATGGTGCAGCTCATCGCCCGCGAGGTCGAGGCGGCCAACGTCGGGCTGAAGATCCAGGTGTTCCCGGGGTCCTCGCTGTACAAGGCCAACGAACAGTGGGGCGCGCTCACGCGCGGGCAGCTGGACATGGCGGCCTTCCCGCTGGATTACGCCTCGGGCCGCGTGCCGCAGTTCTCCGCCACCCTGATGCCGGGCCTGGTGCGCAACTACGAGCACGCCCAGCGCCTGAACCAGTCCAACTTCATGAAGGACATCAAGGCGCTGGTCGAGAAGCAGGGCGCCGTGGTCATCGCCGACGCCTGGCTGGCGGGCGGCTTCGCCTCGAAGAAGCACTGCATCACCGGGCCCGACACCATCAAGGGCCAGGTCATCCGGGCGGCCGGCCCGGCCTTCGAGCAGATGCTGGCGGCGGCGGGCGCGTCGATCTCGTCCATGCCCTCGTCCGAGGTCTATTCGGCCATGCAGACGGGCGTGCTGGACGCGGCCAATACGTCCAACGACAGCTTCGTGTCCTACCGCCTGTACGAGCAGGCCAAGTGCCTGACCGCGCCGGGCGACAACGCGCTGTGGTTCATGTACGAGCCGGTGCTGATGTCCAAGAAGGTCTTCGACGGCCTGGAGCCCAGGCAGCGCGAGGCCATCCTGGCGGCGGCGAAGAAGGCCGAGGACTACTTCACCGGCGAGGCGCGCAAGGGCGAACAGAAGATGCGCGACGTCTACACCAAGGCCGGGGTGGAGGTCGTGACCATGACGCCGGAGGACTACCAGGCCTGGATGGCGGTGGCCAAGCACTCCTCCTACCGCCTGTTCGCCGAGAAGGTGAAGGGCGGCGACGAGCTGCTGAGGAAGGCGCTGGCCGTCCAGTAGCGTCCGGGCGCGGGCGCCGCACGGCGGCGTCCGCGCGCAGTCCGTCCGGGGGGATGCCGCCGGTTTCCCCCGCCTTGCGCGACGCACAGGGAGGTCGCATGAATCGAGTCTTTACGCGCTGGGTGGAAGGCCTGACGCGCGCCTGCGGCGTGCTGTCGGCCTTGCTGCTGGTGTTCGCGATGCTGGTGGTCTGCCAGATGATCCTGATGCGCTACGTGTTCCGCGCGCCCACGATCTGGCAGACCGAGGCCGTGGTGTTCGGGGCCACGGCGGCCATCTTCCTGGGCGCGCCCTACGTGCTCATGACCAAGGGGCACGTCGGCGTGGATTTCATCCAGATGCTGGTGGGCGACCGGACCCGCCGCCGGATGGACCGCGTGGGCGCCTGGCTGGGCCTGGCGTTCTGCGTCCTGATGACCGCGGCCACCGGGCTGCACCTGTACGAGGCGCTGGAAGGCGGCTGGACCACTTCCAGCGTGGCCGCCGTGCCGCTGTGGATGCCGCTGGCGCCGGTGGTGTTCGGCTTCGCCCTGCTGAGCCTGCAGTACGTCGTCGAAATCATGAAACTGTCGGGAGAGCCGTCATGACGCCCACCCTCGCGGGGATCTGCATCGTCCTGGGCCTGTGCCTGATGCTGGCGACCGGCATGCCCATCGCCTTCGCCCTGGGGCTGGCCGCCGTGGCCGGCCTGTTCCTGGACATGGGGCCGGGCGTGATCTACGTGCTGGCCGAGACCATGTTCGCCGGGATCGCCAACCTGGGCTACGTCGCCATTCCCATGTTCGTGCTGATGGGGGCCATCGTGGCCGGCACGCCGGCCGGCGGCGACCTGTACAAGGCCCTGGACCGCTGGCTGCACAAGGTGCCCGGCGGCCTGGTGCTGTCGAACATCGGCGCCTGCGCGATCTTTTCCGGCATGACCGGCTCCAGCCCGGCCACCTGCGCGGCCATCGGCAAGATGGGCATCCCGGAAATGCTCGGGCGCGGCTACCCGGCCTCGGTGGCCACCGGTTCGATCGCGGCGGGCGGCACGCTGGGCATCCTGATCCCGCCCTCGGTCACCATGATCGTCTACGGCATCTCGACGCAGACTTCGATCGGCCGGCTGTTCCTGGCCGGCGTGCTGCCCGGGATCCTGCTGACCGTCATGTTCATGGCCTGGGCGCTGTACGACGCCCGGCGCAAGGGCTTCCGCTTCGGCGCCGGGACCCTGGACTATTCCTGGCGCGACAAGCTGGCCGCGCTGCCCAAGGTGCTGCCCCTGCTGCTGATCATCCTGGGCATGCTCTTCGTGCTGTACGGCGGGGTGGCCACCCCGTCCGAGGCCGCCGGCGCCGGCGCGCTGCTGACGCTGGTGGTGGTCGTCCTGATCTATCGCCTGTTCCGCATGAAGACCTACGTCGACGTGTTCGGTTCGGCGATGCGCGAAAGCGTCATGATCATGATGATCATGGCCTCGGCCGAGCTGTTCGCCTTCGCCCTGTCGTCCCTGTTCATCACCCAGTCCCTGGCGGCGGCGATCGCGGCGCTGGAGATCAACCGCTGGCTGCTGATGGGGCTGATCAACGTCTTCCTGCTGGTGGCGGGGATGTTCCTGCCGCCGGTGGCCATCATCGTCATGGCGGCGCCGCTGCTGCTGCCCATCATCACCCAGGCCGGCTTCGACCCCTACTGGTTCGCCGTGGTGCTGACGATCAACATGGAGATCGGCCTGATCACGCCGCCCGTGGGGCTGAACCTGTTCGTCCTGAACGCCATCGCGCCGGACGTGCCCACCCAGGAGATCCTCAAGGGGGCGCTGCCCTACGTGCTGGTGATGATGGCGGCCATCGTGCTGCTGTGCATGTTCCCGGGGATCGTCACCTGGCTGCCCGACCTGGTGATGGGCGCGGCGGTCTCGTAGGCGGCCTCAGCCGGCCGCGGCCGCCCGGGGCCGCGGGGCCGCCGGCCGGGCCGGCGCGTCCAGCGCCCGCATCTCCTCGTCGATGCGCCGCGCGGCCTTGATCATCTGGCGCAGGGGATAGGCGATGGTCGCGTAATCGCCCTCGGTCTCGATCACGTTGGGCGGCGCGGCCTCCCGGCCCGCCAGGGCGTCCCGGGTGGCCGCCAGGGCCTGCCGGATGCCTTCGGGCTCGCCGTCGATCAGGGCCAGGTGCGGGATCACGGCGGCGATCTGCGAGGCCAGCGTATGGTTCTGGATCAGCAGGCGGTTCAGTTCCGGCACGTGGCGCTGGCGGCTGACGGGCTCGTCCATCATGCGGTAGAAGGCCGAGGCGAAGTTGCTGAAGGCGATGTGCACGTTCTTGCGGGCCAGCCGCCAGCGCACGTCGGCCTCGCCGGGTTCGGGGGCGTCGGCCGCGCCCGCCGCCCGCGCGGCGCGGCAGGCGCGGACGTGGTCCAGACCCGCCTGCAGGAAGGCCTGGTTGGCGGCGCGCAACGCATGGGCCAGTTCGCCCAGGGTGTTGCGTTCCCAGGACGGCAGGATGTAGCTGCAGGTCAGCGCCAGGATGCTGCCGATCACGGTGTCCACCAGGCGCTCGCCCACGACCGCGTTGGACCCCGGCGCCAGGAAATGGAACACCAGCAGCACGAACAGGGTGTTGAACATCGCCGACAGGGTGTAGTTGACCTGGACCAGGCTGTAGCCCAGGACGCTGGAGGCCACCAGGATGAACAGGAAGACGAGGGGATTCTCCACCAGGCTGAACAGCAGCAGCGACAGGCCGCAGCCGATCAGCGTGCCCGTCAGGCGCCAGCCGTTGCGCTGGCGGGTCAGCGCGAAGCCGGGCTTCATGATGATCAGCACCGTCAGGACGATCCAGTAGCCGTGGCCCGCCATGCCCGGATCCAGCGCGCTCACCAGCGGGGCATGGGCCAGCAGGGCGCCCACCACCATGGCCAGCAGCGCCGCGACCGCCACGCGCAGCGCATAGCGGAAATGCGCCGACCGGCGGTCCAGGTTGCGCGTCAGCAGGTCCGCGCGCCATTTCTGCCGCGTCAGGAAGCGGTTCAGGGACTGGCTCGCGCGGACCGGGTCGGTCTCCGGCGGGACCGGGTTCACGGAGTGGTCCGCCATGCGGTCGACCTGGCGGGTCATGTTGCGCAGCCGGCGCAGCACCTGGACCAGCAGGGCGTAGAGCTCCGGATCGGACTGCGGCATGCCGCCCTCGCGCAGTTGCTGCAGTTCGAATTCCAGGGCGCGCAGTTCGGCCTTGACGCTGTTGCGCACCCGGTGGCGGCGGTTGCGCGCCACGTTCAGGGCCAGGCCGTCCACGTTGGCGGCGAGCTTGATCATGGCGTCGCGCACGAACAGCAGGATGTCGCTGTCGGGCAGCGCGCGCCGCAGGGTGGCGTAGTCCGTGTGGGTGGCCACCATGCTGTCGAGCAGGTTGATCATGTCGACGAACAGGTTCAGCAGCCCCTGGCGCAGGCGGTCGGCATGGGTGGCGGCGCCGCGCGGCTGCTCGCGCAGCACCATGTCGCGGGCGGCCTGGTGGGCCTCGGTCATGAGGGCCTGGCGGCGGATCAGCTTGCGGTAGCTGTCGTCCAGGTCCTGGTGGATGTCGTAGAAGCGGGCCCGCGCGGCGATGTAGTCGGCCGTGGCGAACAGCGCCACGGACAGGGCCTGCTGTTCCTCGCGGTGCCACAGCAGCCGGTGGGCGGCGGCGCTGTAGAGCAGGTAGAAGGCCCCGCCCAGGAACGAGGTCAGCGTGTGCTGCAGCACGTCGGCCGGCGTCAGCGGCGTGCGCAGGGTCAGGGTCATGATCAGCAGGCAAGCGAAGCCCAGCAGGCCGCCGTGCTTGCCGTAGACCGTCAGCATCGAGAAGCCGAAGCACAGGGCGGGCACGACCAGCCAGATGGCCAGGACGTGGCTGGAGGCCAGCCCGGTCAGGGCCGTGGTGGCCGAGCCCAGGCACAGGGCGGCGAACATGCCGTTGATGCCGTAGCGCCGGGGGCCGCCGGGCTGGTCCAGGATCGCCACGCAGGCGGCGCCGACCGCCGCCACGAAGCCGGCCGCGTGCCAGCCGAAGACGCCCGACAGCACCAGGGCCGGCAGCAGCACGCCCGTGGCCTGGCGCAGCCCGCCGAAGAAATAGTGGCTGTAGAAGAAGCGCTGCAATTGCGAGGTGGGCAGGATCATGCGGCCGGCATCCGGTGGCGGGGTGGTGAGCGGAAGTATAGAGAACACCTGGCCGGAGTATCTAGTTACTCTGGCAGGCCCGGGCAGGTCATGAGACCGATATGCGGGAAAGCGGGGATTCCTTATGCTGTCGGCAGGCGGATTCCCCGTCGAGAAGGCCAAGTCACCATGACCACTCCATCTTCCCGAAAAGCCCTGTCCGTGCTGGTCGCCAGCACCTTCGCATTCACGATCTGTTTCGCCGTCTGGATGATGTTCGCCGTGCTCGGCATTCCCATCAAGACCCAGCTCGGCCTGTCCGAAACCGAATTCGGCCTGCTGGTGGCCATGCCGGTGCTGTCCGGTTCCCTGGTGCGGGTGCCGCTGGGCATCTGGACCGACCGCTACGGCGGGCGCATCGTGTTCTTCCTGACCATGATCGTGGCGGTGGTGCCGATCTGGCTCATGGCCTACGCCACCCAGTACTGGCAGTTCCTGGTCCTGTCGCTGTTCGTCGGTCTGGTGGGCGGCTCGTTCTCGGTGGGCACGCCGTACGTGGCGCGCTGGTTCAAGCGCGACCGGCAGGGTTTCGCCATGGGCGTGTTCGGCGCCGGCAACGCGGGTACGGCGCTCACGAAGTTCGTGGCGCCGGCGCTGATCGTGGCCGCCGGCGGCGCCTGGACCATCGTGCCTCACGTCTACGCGGCCGGGCTGCTGATCACCGCCATCGTGTTCTGGATGTTCACGGCCACCGATCCGGCGCACTTGCAGGCCGCCTCCAGCACCGGCTTCCGGGCCCAGCTGCAACTGCTGCGCGATCCCCGGGTCTGGCGCTACAGCCAGTATTACTCGGTGGTGTTCGGCGGCTACGTCGGCCTGTCGCTCTGGATGGTCCACTACTACGTCGACGAGTACGGCTTCAGCATGAGCACGGCGGCCTTCCTCGCGGCCTGCTTTTCGCTGCCGGGCGGGGTGCTGCGCGCCCTGGGCGGCTGGATCTCCGACCGTTTCGGCGCCTATCGCACGACCTGGTGGGTGATGTGGGTGGCCTGGGTCGCGTTCTTCATCCTCAGCTATCCGAAGACCGATTTCACGATCCAGACCGCCTCCGGACCGCTGTCCTTCCACCTGGCGCTCAGCCCGACGATGTTCACCATCCTGATGTTCGGCGTGGGGATCGCGTTGGCGATCGGCAAGGCCTCCGTGTTCAAGTTCATCTCCAACGACTACGACGGCAACATCGGCGCGGTTTCCGGGATCGTGGGCCTGGCCGGCGGCCTGGGCGGCTTCATCCTGCCGATCCTGTTCGGCGCGCTGCTGGATTTCACGGGCGTCAATTCCAGCTGCTTCATGCTGATGTACGGCACGGTCTGCGTCTCCCTGATCTGGATGCACTACAGCTTCCGCGGCGAAGCGCAGCGCGAACGCCGGCTCCGGGCGCACGGGCTGGCCGCCGACGCCGCCTGACCGGGCCCTGCAAGGAGGACGGCCGTGCATGACATCCAGCGACTCCTGGGCGGTTTCGACCGGTTCCGCCGGCGCTACTATCAGGAAGATCCCGCGCTGTACCGGAGCCTGTGCGAAGGCCAGCGGCCGGCCACGCTGGTGATCACCTGCTGCGATTCCCGGGTGGATCCGGCCCTGATGCTCGGGTGCGAACCGGGCGAACTCTTCGTCGTGCGCAATGTGGCCAACCTCGTGCCGCCGTACGGCCGGGGAGAAAGCCACCAGGGGGTGCTGGCGGCCATCCAGTTCGCGGTCGAACAGCTCGCCGTCGAGCGCATCATCGTCCTGGGGCACAGCCAGTGCGGCGGCATCCGGGCCTTGATGGAGCAGTCCCTGAGCACGCAGGCCGAGGCGGGCGTGGTGGGGCGCTGGGTATCCGTGGCCGACGAGGCGCGCCGCGAAGTCATGGCCCGGATGCCGCACGCCGCGCTGTCCCGGCGCTGCCGGGCTTGCGAGAAAGCCGCCATCCGGGTCTCGCTGCGCAATCTCGAAAGCTTCGCCTGCGTGCGTGAGCGGCAGGCGCAGGGCGCGCTGTCGCTGCACGGCTGGCATTTCGACATGGCACGCGGCGAGCTCGACGTCTATTCCCCGCAGGCGGATGCCTTCCTGCCCCTGTGCCTGTCCGAGCCCGGTCCGCGGCGGAAGGCGCCGGCGGCGGCCCGGCCCGCGAGGCCCGATGGCGGCATCGGCCAGGCCGCCGCTATACTGGCCTGACGGGCCGCGCCCCGTCTTTCCGGCCGCGCGCCGAGGCCTTTTCCGTTCCGCATGGACCACCCGAACCCTCCCTACCTGGACACGCCGGCCTTCCGCTACCGCCTCTCGACGCGCATCATCGCGACCACGGCGGTGGTGCTGGTGGTCGTGCTGGGCATGATCGGCTGGACCCTGTGGCTGTCCTGGCAGCTCGAAGGCGCCGGCGCGGCGATCAACGACACCGGCAGCCTGCGGATGCGGGCGAATCAGGTCGCCATCGCCCTGCTGCGCGACACGGGGCGGCGGGATGGCCCGGGCCCGGCGAACACCGCGCCCGGCGCCGGTCCGGCGGGCGCCGCCGGCGCGTCCGGTCCGCCGGATCTGGACGACCTGCTTTCGGCCCAGGAGCGGATCATGGGCCTCATCCGCGAAGGGGATGCGGCCCGGCCCCTGGCCCTGCCGCACGATCCCCTGATCCGGGCCCAGATGGGCCGGGTCACGGCCCTCTGGGACGAACGGCTGGTGCCCGCCGCCCGGGCGGTCCGGGCGGGCGAGCCGGTCCGCGCCTACCTGGGCCTCCTGCCCGAATTCGTGGCCCAGGCCGACCACCTGGTGCGCATGATCGAGGACGACAGCGCCCGCAAGACCAGCCGCCTGCGCTTTTCGCAGGGGATGCTGATCGCCATGGCCTGCGCCGGGACGCTCGCCCTGGTGTATCTCCTGTACCTCTGGATCATCCATCCCGTGCGCCGCCTGCAGGACGGCCTCCAGCGCATGGCGCGGCGGGAATTCGGCGTGCGCCTGCCGGTGGACCGGCTCGACGAGTTCGGCGTGCTGGCCCGCGGCTTCAACCGCATGGCCGACGAGCTGCAGGGCCTCTACAGCGACCTGGAAGCGCGGGTGGCCGAGAAGACCGCCCTGCTCGCCAGCCAGAACGAGGTCCTGTCCGCGCTCTACGACATGGCCGCCTTCCTGAACCGGCCCAACGACATCGAGGCGGTCTGCCGGGGCTTCCTGGACCGGGTGATCCAGCGCTTCGGCGCCGACGGCGCGGCGATCCGCCTGCGCGGCCCCCAGGGGGACCGGGCGCGGATTTCCATGGCCGCCGGGCGTGAGGACGCGGGGCGCTTCCCCGAATCGGCGGCGTTCCGGGTCCATACCCAGGAGGACGATCTGGGCGAATTCACGCTGTATTTCCGCGAACCGCATCCCCTGGGGGCGGAGCAGATCCATCTGCTGGAAACCCTGGGGCTGCACCTGGGGGTGGCGGTCCAGAACCGGCGCCTGAGCGGCCAGGCGCGCCAGCTGGCCATGGAACAAGAGCGCAACCTCGTCGCGCAGGGGCTGCACGACAGCATCGCCCAGGGCCTGAACTTCCTCAATCTGCAGCTGCAGCTGCTGGACCGCGCGGCCGACCGCGCCGACCTGGACGAGATCCGCGAGATCGTGCCGCTGCTGCGCACCGGCGTGGACGAAAGCTACCAGGACGTGCGCGAACTGCTGAACAACTTCCGCACCCAGTTGGGCGAGGGTGGGCTGCTCGACGCGGCGGAAGAGGCCGTGGCCCGGTTCCGCCGCCAGACCGGGATCGAGGTGTCGCTGCGTTCCGACGGGCTGACGGGCGGGGCGCCCCTGACGCGGGTGCAGCAGCTCGAGGCCCTGTTCATCCTCCAGGAAGCCCTGTCCAACGTGCGCAAGCACGCCGAGGCCGGCAAGATCGACATCCACCTGAGCAACCGCAACGATTTCCGCATGGAGATCACGGACGACGGGATAGGCTATGATCCCGACAGTCTCGCCGACCGGCCCGAAGGGCATTTCGGCCGCCGCATCATGCAGGAACGCGCGCGGCGCATGGGCGCCACCCTGACGGTCTCGACCGCGCCCGGCAAGGGGGTCTCGATCGTGCTGGAACTGCCTGCCGGACGGCGCCGGCTGGCCTGATGAAACCGCGTGCGGACCGGACACGCGCCCGGGGGTGACGACCATGATCAGAATCCTGCTGATCGACGACCATAGCCTGTTTCGCACGGGGATCCGCCTGCTGTTGCAGCGGTATCCCGAATTCGACATCGTCGGCGAGGCGGCCGACGGGCTGGAGGGCATCAAGCGGGCCCGCGCGCTGGCGCCCGACGTGATCCTGCTGGACTTGAACATGCCCGGGCTGTCGGGCCTGGAAACCCTGCAGCTGCTGGCCCAGGACGTGCCCGATTGCGCCGTGCTGGTGCTGACCGTGTCCGAGGACGCGGAGGACCTGGGCCGGGCGCTCCAGGCGGGGGCCAGCGGCTATCTGCTGAAGAACGTCGACAGCGATGCGCTGGTGGCCGCCATCCGCAAGGTCGCGTCGGGCGAGGCCGCGATCGCCGACGAGATGACCGGCAAATTGGTCGAGCAGTTCCGGCGCCGTTCCGATCCGGCGCCGGGCGGCCGGGGCCAGCGGGACCGCCTGACCCAGCGCGAACGCGAGATCGTCCAGTGCCTGGCGCGCGGCGAAAGCAACAAGCTCATCGCCCGCAACCTGGACCTGTCCGAGAGCACGGTCAAGATCCACGTCCAGAACATCCTGAAGAAGCTCGACCTGAGCAGCCGGGTCCAGGTGGCGGTGTATGCCGTCGAGCACGGCCTGCTCGACGACGCCTGAGTTGCGCCCCATGTTGCAACGCGGTAAATTAGCCCTTCGGCCAGCCCCATGGCGGCTGTCCGATGTGGCGAACGCTCCCGGGTCACACGCCCGGTTTTTTTCGTCTTCCATTCATGTCCCAGGATGTGCCACAAGCGCGGTCCGGGGCGTCCATTTCCACCACGTTGCGCCTCAGGGCGCGTGTGTCTTGTGCCAAGGGGCGCAGACTGGTCCCGCAATGTGTCCGGGCAAAGCGATTCCGTGAATCGCCCAGCGTCGGATCATGTCGCGGATCGCCGGGACTGGCCCGGGCCGCCGAAAGGCCGCTTGGTGCTCGATACGGGTCAAGAAAGGAATCATCATGGAACTCAATGGCGCCGACATCGTCGTGCGTTGTCTGATCGAGGAAGGCGTAGACCATGTGTTTGGCTACCCCGGCGGCGCGGTCCTCTACATCTACGACGCGATCTACAAGCAGGACAAATTCCAGCACGTGCTCGTGCGGCACGAACAGGCGGCCGTCCACGCCGCCGACGCATATTCCCGATCCTCCCAGAAAACCGGCGTCTGCCTGGTGACCAGCGGGCCGGGCGTGACCAATGCCGTCACCGGCATCGCCACGGCCTACATGGACTCGATCCCCATGGTCATCATCAGCGGCCAGGTGCCCACGCACGCCATCGGCCAGGATGCCTTCCAGGAATGCGACACGGTCGGCATCACCCGGCCCTGCGTCAAGCACAACTTCCTGGTGCGCGACGTCAAGGACCTGGCCGACACCATGCGCCGCGCCTTCTACATCGCGCGTTCCGGCCGTCCCGGCCCGGTGCTGGTGGACATCCCCAAGGACGTCTCCGTGGCGATGTGCAAGTACACGCCGCCGCGCGCCCCGGTCCAGCTGCGTTCCTACGCGCCCGTCACCAAGGGCCACCAGGGCCAGATCAAGAAGGCCGTGCAGATGCTGCTGGCCGCCGAGCGCCCGATGATCTACGCCGGCGGCGGGGTCGTGCTGGCCGACGCCGCCGACGAACTGCGCAAGCTGGTCCGGCTGACCGGCGCGCCCTGCACCACGACCCTGATGGGCCTGGGCGCCTATCCGGGCACGGACGAGCGCTTCGTCGGCATGCCCGGCATGCACGGCACCTACGAGGCCAACATGGCGATGCAGCACTGCGACGTGCTGATCGGCATCGGCGCGCGCTTCGACGACCGCGTCATCGGCAATCCCAAGCATTTCGCCCAGGTGCCGCGCAAGATCGTGCACGTGGACATCGACCCGTCCTCGATCTCCAAGCGGGTGCGGGTGGACGTGCCCATCGTGGGCGACGTCAAGGAAGTCCTGCAGGACCTGATCGGCCTGTACGCCCAGTCCATGGCCGAGCAGGGCCTGACCGAAAACCGCCTGGACGCCTGGTGGAAGCAGATCGACGCGTGGCGTGGCCGCAAGTGCCTGGACTACGAGTCCTCCGACACGGTGATCAAGCCGCAGTTCGTGGTCCAGAAACTGTGGGAAGTCACGCGCGGCCAGGCCTTCGTCACGTCCGACGTGGGCCAGCACCAGATGTGGGCGGCCCAGTACTATCCCTTCCCGGAGCCGCGCCGCTGGGTCAATTCCGGCGGCCTGGGCACCATGGGCGTGGGCCTGCCCTATGCCATGGGGGTGCAGATGGCCAATCCGGACCGCGACATCGCCGTCATCACCGGCGAGGGCTCGATCCAGATGAACATCCAGGAACTGTCCACCTGCAAGCAGTACCACCTCACGCCCAAGGTCCTGTGCCTGAACAACCGCTACCTGGGCATGGTGCGCCAGTGGCAGCAGATCGAATACGGTTCGCGCTATTCGGAATCGTACGTCGACGCCCTGCCGGATTTCGTCAAGCTGGTCGAGAGCTACGGCCATGTCGGCATGCGCATCGACAAGCCCGCCGACGTCGAGCCCGCGCTGCGCGAGGCGTTCACGAAATACAAGGACCGTCTGGTGTTCATGGATTTCATCACCGATCAGACCGAGAACGTCTGGCCCATGGTGAAGGCAGGCCGCGGCCTGACCGAGATGCTGCTGGGTTCCGAGGATCTGTGAGGGGATAAGACCATGAAACACGTGATTTCCATCCTGCTGGAAAACGAACCCGGCGCCCTGTCGCGCGTGGTGGGGCTGTTCTCGGCGCGCGGCTACAACATCGAAACCCTGACCGTCGCGCCCACGGAAGACGCCACCCTGTCGCGCATGACCATCGTCACGGTCGGCTCCGACGAGATCATCGAACAGATCACCAAGCATCTGAACCGCCTGGTGGACGTGGTCAAGGTCGTCGACCTGTCCGAAGGCCCCCACGTCGAACGCGAGCTGATGCTGATCAAGGTGCGCGCGGTCGGCAAGGAGCGCGAGGAAATGAAGCGCATGGCGGAGATCTTCCGCGGGCGCATCATCGACGTCACCGACAAGACCTACACCATTGAACTGACCGGGGTGCAGGACAAGATCGCCGCCTTCATCGGGGCGCTGGACCGCAGCGCCATCCTTGAAACCGTCCGCACCGGCGTGTCCGGCGTGGGCCGCGGCGAACGCGTACTGAAGTTGTGAGCCCCCACGCTGTACCCACCTCGCAGCTTGCAAGCTGCTCGGATTCGTCAGGCACGAAATAGTCCGCAGGGACTCTTTCATGTCCTGCCTCATCCCAACCTCTCGTTTCAGAATTAAAAAATCGGAGTTTCCAACATGAAAGTTTTCTACGACAAAGACTGCGACCTGTCCCTGATCAAGGGCAAGACCGTCGCCATCATCGGCTATGGTTCCCAGGGCCACGCCCACGCGCAGAACCTGCATGATTCCGGCGTCAACGTGACCGTCGGCCTGCGCAAGAACGGCGCGTCCTGGAAGAAGGCCGAGAATGCCGGCCTGGCCGTCAAGGAAGTCGCCGAGGCCGTCAAGGGCGCCGACCTGGTCATGATGCTGCTGCCCGACGAGAACATCGCCCAGGTCTATCGCGGCGAAGTCGCCGCCAACCTGAAGGCGGGCGCCGCGCTGGCCTTCGCCCACGGCTTCAACGTGCACTACGGCCAGGTCGTGCCGCGCGCCGACGTGGACGTCATCATGATCGCCCCCAAGGCCCCGGGCCACACCGTGCGCAGCACCTACGCCCAGGGCGGCGGCGTGCCGCACCTGGTGGCCGTGCACCAGGACGTCTCGGGCAAGGCCCGCGACCTGGCCCTGTCCTACGCCATGGCCAACGGCGGCGGCCGCGCCGGCATCATCGAGACCAATTTCCGCGAGGAAACGGAAACCGACCTGTTCGGCGAACAGGCCGTGCTGTGCGGCGGCACCGTCGAACTGATCAAGGCCGGCTTCCAGACCCTGGTCGACGCGGGCTACGCGCCGGAAATGGCCTACTTCGAGTGCCTGCACGAACTGAAGCTGATCGTGGACCTGATCTACGAGGGCGGCATCGCCAACATGAACTACTCGATCTCCAACAACGCGGAATACGGCGAATACGTCACCGGCCCGCGCGTGGTGACCGACGAAACCCGTGCCGCGATGCGCCAGTGCCTGGCCGACATCCAGTCCGGCGTCTACGCCAAGAACTTCATCCTGGAAAACGCCGCCGGCGCGCCGGAACTGACCTCGCGCCGCCGCCTGAACGCGGAATCGCAGATCGAGCAGGTCGGTGGCAAGCTGCGCGCCATGATGCCCTGGATCGCGGCCAACAAGCTGGTGGACCAGTCCAAGAACTGATCATCGCCCGGCCTGGGCCGGGTTCCGACCCGGTCCTGGAAACGGCCGGGGTCGCCCGAGCAGGGCGGCCCCGGCCGTTTTTCATTGCCGGGCCGCGTGGGTGGGCCGCAAGCCGAAGGCGCGGCGTGGGGGCGCTCCCGAGCGGGCTTCAGAAACGGATGTTCAGATGCGCCCGGGCGCCGTTGTCGTGGCTGCGCGAACCGAATTGCCCCGTGTAGGCGATCCCCAGCGTGGTGAATTTTCCGATCGTGAAGTCCAGGCCGGCCTCCAGGACGGCGGCATCCCGGTCGATCGGCGCACCGGCGACGGTGAAGGCCTCTCCGCCGGAGAAGGCCAGCGTCGTGCGTGGCGTGGTGTCGCCGGCGGCATGGCGCCAGCCGGCCAGGCCGCGCGCCGTTCCCGTCGCGCGGCCCAGGTCGAAGGGCATCGCGGCCCGCAGGCCCAGTGTCGTGAACGTCGTGTCCGTGTTGCCGGACGCGCTGTGCAGCGCCGCGGCGCCGCCCTGTTCCGTGAAGCCATCGGTGTGTTGCCGCAGGTATGCCAGATTGGCGAACGGTTCGAACGAGGCGGCTGCCGTGTCGATGCGGTAGCCGACCTCGCCAAAGGCCTGGAAGGTGCGGGCGTCGTAGTCGGCCGTCAGGCGGTCGGTATAGCCGGGGAAGGCGGCCGAGCGCCGGGTGGAGACCTGGTGCCAGGTGTGGATCGCACCCGCCTTCAGGCTGAGCGCGCCTTGCCGCGTGCCGCCGTACAGGCCCAGGTGATAGTTGTCGCTCGACCCGGACGCGTCGCTGCCGTCGGTGTCGAACCGGTCGTGGCTGTAGCCGGCCAGGACGCCCAGGCGCAGCTTGGGCGCGACCAGCCCATCGACGCCGGCCAGAAAGCCGCTGCCGGACCGGTGCAGACCGGCGGCGTTGCCGTCGCTGTCGGTGCGGCCCCAGGTGCCGAAGGTCGAACCCCAGGCGCTGAAGCGCCCGGTGCCGGCGGGTGCGTGCGGCGATCCGAGGGCGGCCAGGCCGCCGCTGTCCGCGACCGTGGCGCCGTAACCGTAGGCCAGCAGGCGCGGGGCGGCGGCGATGGTGTTCCCCGTGTTTCCGGTGCCCGTTGTGCTCAGGGCGGACTGGAGGCGCTGGCTGAGTGCATGGCTGATGGCATGGCTGCCGGCGGTCAAGGCGCTGCCGGCCGAGGCATGGATCTCGCCTGAAAGCTGGTCGAAGGCCGTGCGTGCCTGATCGGCCGACAGATTGGTCACGGCGTCGTAGACCGTATTGCCCGCGCCCAGGCTTTCCACGCCGGCGCCCGCGGCGCGCTGGTTGGGTGTGCGGCCGACGGCCGGGAATGTGGTGTCGTTGCGCGCCATCGACAGGGTGACGTGGTTGGCGTCGTAGCGCAGCGAAGGTGTCAGAAAGGCCAGGTTCGAGGTCACGCCGTCGAAAGTGCCGATCAGGGGATCGGCGGCGCTCAGGATGATGTAGTCGGTGCGGGCCGCGTAGTTGCCGGACCCGGCCAGCACCTCCACGGTTCCGCCATTGATCGTGGCCGCGCCGCCGGCTTCGATCCGGTCCGACTGCCCCGCCGCGTTGACCTCGACCTGGTAGGTCGAGCCGGTGTTGAAGATGACGCTGGCGACCTTGAGCGTGCCGATGGAGTTGCCCGGGGCGATCGTGCCGCCGGAGGCGACGTTGACATGGCCCACTGTGCCGATGCCGCTGAGCGTGCCGCCGTTGAGCGCGATGTTCCCGGCGGTGCCATTGACTGCCAGCCTGCCGGCATCAATGGTCCAGTCTTGCGTTCCGCCGCCCGTCAGCGTCCAGGTGCCGGCGCCGGTTTTCTGGAAGAGGGCGAAGTCCTGGAATTGCTGGGAGCCGCCGATTCGGGACGTGTCGAAGGATGTCGTGCCGTCGGTGGTGTCGCCGCCCAGGATGAGCGTGTTCGTGCCGGTTCCGGCGACGTTGCCTTCGATGGACCAGCCGGCTCGCAGTTCGAGGCTGTTGTTCCCACCGGTGAATCCGATGGCATGGGCGCGGGCGCCATTGCCTCCGGCCTGGCCGCCCTGGATGGTGCCGCTGTTGACGATGGCAAGGTCGTTGCCTCTGATGCCGACGCCGCCTTGACCACGAGTCCCGTCGGCACCATAGGCGCCGTGCGCGCCCCCTGGAGCACCGTCGCTGCCGCCACTGCCGCCATCGCCGCCCGTGCCACCCGCGCCGCCGGAGATGGTGCCGCTGTTGATGATTGTGGTGCTGGTTGCATTGATGCCTGCGCCGCCAGTCCCGCCGTTGCCGCCATTGCCGCCATAGCCGCCTGCGCCGCCGTTGCCGCCCGCATCGCCGCCGTTGCCGCCGTTGCCGGCCGCGCCGCCGGTCCCGCCGTTGCCGCCCGTACCGCCGGAGATCGCGCCCCGGTTGATGATGGTGGTGGAGGCGGTGGAAATCCCTGCGCTGCCGTCGCCGCCCATGCCGCCGTTGCCGCCGCTTCCGCCACCGCTGCCGTTGGCGTTGCTGCCCGCAGCGCCATTGACGCCCGTGGCGCCCGCGCCACCGCTGCCGCCCGCGCCCCCGGTGCCCCCCAGGATGTCGGCGCCGGCCTCGTGTATCAGGGACTGCCCGGTGGCGAGTTCGAGGCCGGTGTTGCCCGTGCCGCCCGTGCCGCCCGTGCCGCCGCCCTGGGATGAGCCATCGCCGAGGATGACGCCTGCTCCGCCGCTGCCGCCCTGACCGCCGACACCTCCCTGAATGAGCGCGCCGCTGTCGCTTGCCAGGGACGAACCGGGGGCACCCGTGGATATGAGGCCCTTGCCGCCGTTGCCGCCATTACCGCCGGAACCGGCCTGGGGATTGGTTCCTCCCCCAGAGCCCGCACCGCCTTTGCCGCCGGTGCCGCCATGCGCGCGGTCGCTGCCGATGGATGGTCCGGAGAGACTGAGGCCTGGACCGCCGTTGCCGCCGATGCCGCCATTGCCGCCGCTGCCGGCTGCGGCGTTGGTGCCGGCGGGACCTGTGGTTCCCGTGTGGTCGGCGGCCAGGGCAGGGGCGCAAAGCCCCGCCAGTGCCAGGGCCAGGGTCAGCGTCGCGCCGGCGATCGGGTGGAGCCTGTGGCCTGCGCGTGCTTTTCGGCGATAGGCAAGGCCCAGGGAGCTGCGCATGGCGTGTCTCCTTGGTGTGATCGGAAGGATTTGTATCTTTTTAAGATTCAAGCATATCAAAATGATTCCGCTGCGGTACAGCAAAACAGGTGCGGGAATTTCCCTGATGACCTCCCGGCCGGCCGGGGCGGGGATTTGCCGACATCGCCCCGCATTTGGGTTATTCTTGCGCCTACCATGAAAATCCCCCCTTATCCCCACCCCCCGATCGCCCGCGAAGGCTGGCCCATCCTGGCCGGCGCGCTGGTCGTTTCCCTGCTGGCGACCTGGTGGTCGCCCTGGGTCTCCGTCCCGTTCTGGGTGTTCACGCTGTTCGCCCTGCAGTTCTTCCGCGATCCCGCGCGCGAGGCGCCGGAGGGCGAGGGGCTGGTGCTGTGTCCGGCCGACGGCCGCATCGTCTGCGTCGAGGACGCGGCCGATCCTTACGCGGATGGGCGCCCGGCGCTGAAGATCAGCGTCTTCATGAACGTCTTCAACGTCCATTCGAACCGCGCCCCGGTCGACGGCCAGGTCCGGTCGATCGAGTACTTCCCGGGCAAGTTCTTCAACGCGGCCCTGGACAAGGCGTCGCTGGAAAACGAGCGCAACGCCATGGTGCTGGACACGGCCGACGGGCAGACGGTCACGGCCGTCCAGGTCGCCGGCCTGGTGGCCAAGCGCATCCTGTGCCATGCCCGGGCCGGGCAGGCACTGTACGCGGGGCAGCGCTACGGCTTCATCCGCTTCGGCTCGCGGGTGGACGTATACTTGCCCGTGGGGACCCGCCCACGGGTCGCCCTGGGCGACAAGGTCAAGGCCACCCGCACGGTCCTGGCCGAACTTCCCGTTCCGCCCCGCGATGACGCTTCCGCAGCCTGAATCCATGCCTGACGAACCGCAGCGCCGCCGCAGCATCTATCTGCTGCCCAACGCCTTCACCACCGCCAACCTGTTCGCCGGTTTCTACGCCGTCGTCCAGGCCATGAACCAGCACTTCGAGGTGGCCGCCATCGCCATCTTCCTGGCGATGGTGTTCGACAGCATGGACGGGCGCGTGGCCCGGCTGACCAACACCCAGTCCGCCTTTGGCGAGCAGTACGACTCCCTGGCCGACATGATTTCCTTCGGCATGGCGCCCGCGCTGGTGATGTACGAATGGTCGCTCCAGGGCCTGGGCCGCTGGGGCTGGCTGGCCGCCTTCGTCTACGTGGTGGGGGCCGCCCTGCGCCTGGCGCGTTTCAACGCCAACATCGGCAAGGTCGACAAACAGTATTTCCAGGGCCTGCCCAGCCCGGCGGCGGCGGCCCTGATCGCCGGCTTCGTCTGGCTGTCGGTGGACAACAAGCTGTCCCTGTCCGACGGCCTCATCCCCTGGGTGGCCTTCGGAACGACGGTCTACGCCGGCGTGGCCATGGTGTCCAATGCGCCGTTCTTCAGCGGCAAGTCCTTCGCGTTGGGCCGCAGCGTGCCGTTCTGGGTCATGCTGGTGGTGGTGGCGGTCTTCGTCTTCGTCTCCAGCGACCCGCCGGTGGTGCTGTTCCTCCTGTTCGTGATCTACAGCCTGTCGGGCTGGGTGCTGTGGCTGTGGCGTGTGCGCCGGGCGCGCCGCCTGGGGCAGCGCATGCGCGGCGCCGACGACGCCGGGGACGACGGGCGGTCCTGACCGGATTCGCGCGTTCCGGACCGGAATCCGCTATAATCTTCCCGCGCCACGATCTGCGTGGCGTTTTCATTTGACCCCACGGCAGCGCGCCTCGGTGCTGCCGCTTGTTCCAGAGGAATAGAAAATGTCTGTTGCAGATATCGTCAAGTCCGACATCGTCGCGCAGTTCCAGCGCGCCGCCAGCGACACCGGCTCTCCCGAAGTCCAGGTCGCCCTGCTCACGGCCCGCATCAACGAACTGACCGGCCACTTCAAGACCCACAAGAAAGACCACCACTCGCGTCGCGGCCTGCTGCGCATGGTCAGCCGCCGCCGCAAGCTGCTGGACTACCTGAAGGGCCGCAACCCGGATTCGTACCGCGCGCTGATCGAAAAACTCGGCCTGCGCAAGTAATGCCCGGGAGCTTCGCTCCCCTCGCACGAGCCGTGTACGCTGCATCGTTTTGCGCAGCGTGCGCGGCTTTTTGTCATGGGTCGCCGCAATCGGCCCCGCCTCCGGTGGGCGGGTCGCGGGCAGGAGCCCCGCAGGCGCCCCTTTTATAGGATCAGAAAATGTTCAACAAAGTGAGCAAGTCGTTCCAGTACGGCCCGCACACCGTCGTCCTGGAAACCGGCGAAGTCGCCCGCCAGGCCTCCGGCGCGGTGCTGGTGTCCGTCGATGACACGGTGGTGCTGGCCACGGTGGTGGCTTCCAAGACCGCCAAGCCCGGCCAGGACTTCTTTCCGCTGACCGTCGATTACGTCGAAAAGACCTATGCGGCCGGCAAGATCCCCGGCGGCTTCTTCAAGCGCGAAGGCAAGCCCTCCGAAAAGGAAATCCTGACCTCCCGCCTGATCGACCGCCCGCTGCGCCCGCTGTTCCCGGACGGTTTCTACAACGACGTCCAGATCATCATCCACACCGTCTCGGTCAACCCGGAAGTCGATCCCGACATTCCCGCCCTGATCGGCGCCTCGGCTGCGCTGGCGATCTCCGGCATCCCCTTCAACGGCCCGGTGGGCGCCGCCCGCGTGGGCTACATCGACGGCCAGTACGTCCTGAACCCCAGCGCCTCGCAGGTGCGCGGCGAGTCCCAGCTGGACCTGGTGGTCGCCGGGACCGAAGCGGCCGTGCTGATGGTCGAATCCGAGGCCAAGCAGCTGTCCGAGGACGTGATGCTGGGCGCCGTGGTGTTCGGCCATGAACAGATGCAGGCCTGCATCAACGCCATCCACGAACTGGTGGCCGAGGCCGGCAAGCCCGAATGGGACTGGCAGCCCGCCCCGCGCAACGAAGTCCTGGCCACCGCCGTGCGCGCGGCCGCCTTCGAGCCCCTGCAGGCCGTCTACCAGCTGCGCGACAAGCAGGAACGCACCACGCGCCTGCGCCAGGTCTACGCCGACGTCAAGTCCAAGCTGGCCGAGCACGCGGCCGCCCGGGGCGATGCCGCCCCCGACCACGTCGAAGTCGAGAACATGCTGTTCGCCCTGGAATCGGAAATCGTCCGTGGCCAGATCCTGAACGGCGAACCGCGCATCGACGGACGCGACACGCGCACCGTGCGCCCGATCAGCATCCGCCTGGGCGTGCTGCCGCGCGCCCACGGCTCCGCCCTGTTCACGCGCGGCGAGACCCAGGCGCTGGTGGTCACCACCCTGGGCACCAAGCAGGACGAGCAGATCATCGACTCGATCATGGGCGAATACCGCGACCGCTTCATGATGCACTACAACATGCCGCCGTTCGCCACGGGCGAGACCGGCCGCTTCGGCGTGCCCAAGCGCCGCGAGATCGGCCACGGCCGCCTGGCCAAGCGCGCCCTGTCGCCGCTGCTGCCCGCCGCCGATGAATTCCAGTACACCCTGCGCCTGGTGTCCGAGATCACCGAATCCAACGGCTCCTCGTCCATGGCCTCGGTCTGCGGCGGCAGCCTGTCCATGATGGACGCCGGCGTGCCGGTCAAGGACCACGTGGCGGGCGTCGCCATGGGCCTGATCAAGGAAGGCGGCAAGTTCGCCGTCCTGACCGACATCCTGGGCGACGAGGACCACCTGGGCGACATGGACTTCAAGGTAGCCGGCACCGTCAGCGGCGTCACCGCCCTGCAGATGGACATCAAGATCCAGGGCATCACCAAGGAAATCATGCAGGTCGCGCTGGCCCAGGCCCGCGAAGGCCGCATGCACATCCTGGACAAGATGCGCGACGCCATCGACGGCTCCCGCCAGGAACTGTCCGACTTCGCGCCGCGCATGCTCAGCATCAAGATCAATCCGGAAAAGATCCGCGACGTGATCGGCAAGGGCGGCGCCACCATCCGCGCGCTGACCGAGGAAACCGGCTGCCAGATCGACATCAGCGACGACGGCAGCATCACCATCGCCAGCGCCGACCTGGACCGCGCCCACGAAGCCGAGCGCCGCATCAAGGAACTGACCGCCGACGTCGAGGTGGGCCAGGAATACCAGGGCACCGTCCAGCGCCTGCTGGATTTCGGCGCCATCGTCCAGGTCCTGCCCGGCCGCGACGGCCTGCTGCACATCTCGGAAATCGCCAACTACCGCATCGCCGACATCAACGACGTGCTGGCGGTCGGCCAGTCGGTGCGCGTCAAGGTCATCGAGGCCGACGAACGCGGCCGCCTGCGCCTGTCGGTCAAGGCGATCGGCGGGATCGAGGCCCAGGGCGGCCCCGCCGCCCCGGCCGCGCAGTAATCTCCATCCGTCCTCCGCGCGGCCTCCGGGCCGCGCGGGGAACGCGAAACGGGCGCCCCTCGGGGCGCCCGTTTCCGTTGCGGCGGCCCGCCGGCCGGCCGCGGGTTCAGTAGGCGGTCGTTTCCGTCATGCGGGTGTGCGACGGCGGATGCCGGCCCAGGAAGTCGTTCTGGAACAGGCGCATCCGCAGCACGCTGCGGTATTCGCCGTTGACGAAGAATTCGTCCCGCAGCTCGCCCTCGGTCCGGAAGCCCATCCGGGTGTAGATGCGGATCGCCTTCTTGTTCTCGATGTCCACGATCAGGTAGAGCTTGTGGAGGTTCAGCACCTTGAAGCCGTACTCCATCGCCAGCCGCGTCGCGCGGGTGGCGAGGCCCCGGCCCTGGTGTTCCGGCGCGATGATGATCTGGAATTCCGCGCGCCGGTGGACGTGGTCGATTTCCACCAGTTCCACCAGGCCCGCCCGCTGGCCGTCGCATTCGACGATGAATCGCCGTTCGCTCTGGTCGTGGACGTGCTGGTCGTACAGGGACCGCAGTTCGGTGAAGGTCGCATACGGCTCTTCGAACCAGTAGCGCATCACGCTGGCGTTGTTGTCCAGCTGGTGCACGAACTGGAGGTCCACCCGCTCCAGCGGGCGCAGCTTGATGTGTTCGGCGTGCATGATCGGTGTCCTTCCTCTTTGACAATACAAGAGGCCAGGGGCATTATCTTTCTTGTTTCCAGATTCATAAAGATAGAATCCATCTGGTTCATGGATGGATGACCCACGACCCATGCGCTGGGACCTAGACCAATTGCGCCAATTCGTCGCCACGGCGGACGGCGGCTCGATCAGCGCCGCCGCCCGGAACCTGGGCAAGGCCCAGTCGGCCGTCAGCACGGCGATCGCCCTGCTGGAAGCGGATCTCGGCGTGATGCTGTTCGACCGTTCCGGCCACCGGGCGCGTCCCACCGACGCCGGCCGGGTGCTGCTGCTGGAAGCCAGGGAACTCCTGCGGCAGGCGTCCGAACTCGACCAGCGCGCCCTGGCCCTGGCGGCCGGCGACGACGCCAGGCTGGCGCTGGCGTTCGACGAGGCGCTGCCCTACATGGCCATCGGCGCCCTGGTCCGGGAACTGTCGGCCCGCTTTCCCCACCTGGAGCTGACCCTGCTCAACGGCACGGCCGCGGAAGTCGCGGACTATGTGGCCGGCCGGCGGGCCGACGCGGCCTTCCACTTCGACCGGGGGCCGGCGTATGCGCATTTCGACCAGCGCCATATCGGCGCCGTGCCGCAAGGCGTCTTCGCGGCCAGCGGCCATCCGCTGCTGGAGGCGGGGCCGGCCGGGCGCAAGGAACTGGCCCGCCATCGCCAGATCCTGATGCATGCGGACGACGCGCGGGAGCAGGCCTACAGCCCCCGCGTGTGGCGCTCGGACAGCTTCTACAGCATCGCCGACATGGTGGCCGACGGCCTGGGATGGGCGATCCTGCCAGTCAATATCGCACGCGAGGAAAGCTACCCGAAGTCGCTCAGGCAGCTGGAGTGCCCGTCGTTGACGCTGCCCCCGCTGCCGGTGCGCGTGCTGTGGCGCCGGGGAACGCGGCCCGGCGCGGCGGCGCGGTGGGTGGAGGCCCGTTTCGCCGAGCTGCTGCGCAGCGCCGGGTGAGCGGGGCGGCGCCTCAGCGCGCGGTCAGCACGATCTTGCCGACCTGTTCGCCCGCGTCCATCATCGCGTGGGCGCGCGCGGCCTCGGCCAGCGGGAAGGTCGCATGGATCGAGGGCCGCACCGCGCCGGATTCCAGCAGCGGCCAGACGCGTTCGCGCAGCGCCCGGGCGATGCGGGCCTTGAAGGCCACGGGACGCGCCCGCAGCGTCGAGCCCGTCACCGTCAGGCGGCGGCGCATCACCTGCCCGCAGTTCAGCGTTCCGCGCGAACCGCCCAGCAGGGCGATCATCACCAGCCGGCCGTCGTCGGCCAGCGCCTCGATGTTGCGCGCCAGATAGTCGCCCGCGACCATGTCCAGGATCACGTCCACGCCGCGTCCGTTCGTCAGCGTCTTGATTTCCGCGACGAAGTCCTGCGCCCGGTAGTCGATGCCGCGCGCGCAGCCCAGGGCCTCGACGGCCCGCACGCGCTCGGGGCTGCCGGCCGTGGCGTAGACCGTGTGGCCGAAGGCGCGCGCCAGCGCGATGGCCGTCGTGCCGATGCCGCTGGCGCCGCCGTGGACCAGCAGGGTCTCGCCGGGCGCCAGGGCGCCCCGGTCGAAGACGTTGCTCCAGACCGTGAAATAGGTTTCGGGCAGGGCGGCGGCCTCGACCATGGACAATCCGGCCGGCACGGGCAGGCACTGCGCGGCGGGCGCCGCGCAGAATTGCGCATAGCCGCCGCCGGCCACCAGGGCGCAGACGGCGTCGCCCAGCTTGAATCCGGCGGCTTCCGGTTCGCCGCCGACGATACGGCCGGCGACCTCCAGGCCCGGCAGGTCGGACGCCCCGGCGGGGGGCGGATAGCTGCCCTGGCGCTGGAACACGTCGGGCCGGTTGACCCCGGCGGCCTCGACCTCGATCAGGACCTCGCCCGGGCCGGGCACGGGCGTGGGGCGGTCCGTCGGGCGCAGGACCTCGGGGCCGCCCGGCGCAGTGATTTCAATGGCTTGCATGTGGCGCTCCTACGAATGTGCAGGGGGCATTATGCGCTACACTTTCGGTCTTCGATGCGGAAGCGTGCCAGAGCGGTTGAATGGACCGGTCTTGAAAACCGGCGATGGGGCGACCCATCCGTGAGTTCGAATCTCACCGCTTCCGCCACCGACCGCTCTACGCGGTTCCATAGAAATCTATCCAATCCCATAAAACCCCCGAAGCACGCTGCTTTTGGGGGTTTTTAATTTCTTGCCCGATCTATCCGGCTGCACCACAATCCATCCATCGAATGGGGGTGAGCATGGGGGTGAGAAATGAGTAGGCAGCTGCACCGGCTGACGGCCGTGAAGATCAACAGGCTGCTGGAACCGGGCCAGTATCCGGATGGGGGAGGGCTGTACTTTCAGATCAGCCGGTCGGGGTCCAGATCCTGGATCTTCAAGTTCACGCTGTCGGGGCGCACACGGGAAATGGGGATGGGGCCCCTGTCTGTGGTGTCCCTGGCCGAAGCCAGGGTTGAGGCCGCGCGCTGCCGGGCGCTGCTCAAGGACAAGGTGGATCCGATCGAGGCGAGGAACGCGGCGCGGAAGGCCGCACAGACCGATGCGCCCAGGCTATTCGAGGCAGCCGCGGCGGACTACATCAAGACGCACAGGCCGGGCTGGAAGAATGCGAAGCATGTCCAACAATGGGAAAACACGCTGGCGACCTACGCGGGCCCCGTGATCGGGAAAATGGGTGTGCGCGACGTGGGCACCGATGAGGTCAAGCGGATACTGGAACCGATCTGGATCAGCAAGCGGGAAACCGCGTCACGGCTGCGCGGGCGCATCGAATCCATCCTGGATGCCGAGAAGGCGCAGGGGCACAGGTCCGGCGAAAACCCGGCCCGGTGGCGTGGCCATCTGAGCCTGATCCTGCCGAACCAGAAGCGCAGGAAGAAGATCAAGCACCACCCGGCGCTCCCCTGGGATGAAATGCCTGGGTTCATGGCTGCGCTGGTGGAATGCCCGGGGAGGGCGGCCCGGATGCTCGAACTGCTGATCCTGACGGCCGTCCGTACGCAGGAAATCCGATTCTCTCGACCGGCAGAGTTCGACGTGCGCCGGCGAGTCTGGACGGTGCCGGGCGATCGGATGAAGATGGAAATGCCCCTGCGCGTGCCCTTGTCAGATCGTGCGGTCGACCTGGTGAAAGATGCGATGGAAGCGCAGCGGTACGACTGGATGTTCCCCGGTGACAGGAAGGGCAAGCCGTTTTCCAATATGGCGATGCTCAAGGTGCTGGAGCGCATGGGCTACGGCCACATCACCGTCCACGGCTTCCGGTCCACGTTCAGCGACTGGGCGGTCGAGTCCACCGACTACGCCGACGAACTGGCCGACAAGGCGCTGGCCCACGCCGTGGGGGATGGCACGAAACAGGCGTACTTCCGGGGGGATCGGTTGGAGAAGCGCCGGGATCTGATGCAAGCCTGGGCAGCGTACTGCTATTCGGACGTCGATGTGACCGCCCGCACATACCCCTGAAGCCCGTTCACTTTGTCAGCCAGCCGTCCAGCTTCTCGGCCCATGTCTTCATATGCTGCGACACACTGGCCGAATATTCCGATCCAGTCTTCTCCGGCTCCATCAGTTCCGGGTTCGGCGCGGGCAGGCGCGGGGCGACGGCGTAGCTGGTCGAGCAGCCCGTCAATGCGCTTGCGCTGCTCAGACACAAGACGATCAGCAGCCAGCCGGGCCAGAACCTGCCCCCGGTTGATGGCGTCCTCTCGATCACGCTCATACTGTATGCCCTCCTGTAGGCGTAGACGTTGGGTTTCAGCTTCGGCTTGGGCTTGGGCGTACCCGGCGCGATACTGGGCCGCGCCGTGCATGTGCCAAGCCGCCACGCCGGCAGCCGCCAGCAGCAGACCGCCGGCCGCGGCAAGGGCGTATCCCTTCAGCCCAGTGAGCAGACCCATGCGTCAGCATCCCCACGGTTGATCAGGCCCGGCAGCACCCGGCCGCCGGCCTTCACCCAGCGATGGTATTCCTGGCAGGCCTCGGCCGCGCGGCCCGCGTTCGTCAGCCGCAGCAGCGCGCTGCGGGCCAGATTCCCCGCCCCCTTGTTGAATGCGAAGTCGATCAGCGCGGCGCGCTGGAACCGGCTGACCTGTACGCGCACGAGCCGATCGACGGCCGCCTCGGCTTTGGCCTGGTCCTGCGCCAGCAGCGCATCACATTCCGCATCGCTGTAGCGCTTGCCGGGGATGATGTCCGGGCCGGTATGCCCGTCGCATACCGTCAGCGTGCCGTTGCCCGGGTCGCGGTACGGCACGTACACCCGCCCCTCGTGGTGCGTGATGAGGATGCTGGCCAGCACCGCCGCGCTGGCTCCGGCAGCAGCCGCTTGCAGGATGCGGCGTTTCAGGGCGTCGGGGATAGCCATCACCGGCCTGCCGTGTAGATCAGCCACGCCAGGGAGCCGATCTGGTAGAGCCACCAGCCGGCCACCGCAATAGCCACTATGCCGGCGGCAGCGAGGGCGAGTTTCAGCACCTTCATAGGTCGCACCGTTCCTTGAGCGCGGCGATCCGGGCCTCGCTCTCGCGCGATTCCCGGCGGTCGCGCCGGACTTGGAAGTAAACGTTCACCACCAGGCCGCCCACGGCCACGAGCGCGCCGGTCAGGCCCAGCCAGTTCACCGACGACAGCCAGCCAGCGATACCCGCCAGCGCGCCGCCCCAGGTGGTGGTGGCCGACGACTTGATCCCGATCGCATCCGCCGAATGGGCGGGCATTTCGCTGACGCGGGCGATGATCGTGCGCAGGACGTTCATTCCGCAGGCTCCGGTTGCAGCAGTTCGGCCTTGCGCGCAAGGTCGATGATGCCCCGGCTGATCATCAGGTCGAGACCGGCGGCGACCGCAGGGTCGGTCAGATCAACGAACTGCGCGGCGATCAAACTGTCGTAGGCTCGATGTATGTCGATGCTGTCGGACGAGCGCACGGCGGCGTATTCAGCGTTCGTGAAGCGCATCAGGTATTCGCGGCTGGACAGGATCGTGCGAGGTTCGGGCGCCGGCGGATTCAGGTGCGCGTCGACTTCTTCCGGCGTCATCGGTACGAGATCGGGCTTAATCCAGGCGTCCTGGGAGCCATCGGATTCGAACGCATAGACCTCGCCGGCGGGGGATTTGAAGTATTTCATGTTGGCCTTCAATTACCGCAGTTCATACACGGACCACGTGCCGGACGCGGTGTACTTGTACGTAGAGTCTTTCGGCACCACGGCATCGGTCGCTGCGTTGCTGCAATTCGCAACAACGAAGCCGTCTACGTAGATCATGTTTGTCCCGGCGCCATTGATAGCGGCTACGATGGTCCTTCCAGTCGTGTTGGTGTACGTGGTATTCAGCGTTCGTAGCGCCGTGACGTTCTGCCAAGTCTGCCCAGCACCAAGGCCCACGTTGCCGGACTCGACTGTGGCATTCAGCGCCTGAAACGCCGCATCCAGCGCAGCGAGATCGGACGCGAGTTGTGCGGCATCCACTGACCCAGGATTGACGACAGTGCCGAAGGCTTGGATGCACCAAACACCGGACACGGAGTTCGGGCGGGTGTAGGTGTCAGTGCGGGCCACCAGGGAGGCGTCGAACCCCACGTCATACGATGCGCCGCTCGTCGTTTGTGGCGTTGAAGCCCGCGCTGTTCCTTGCTTGAACGCCCCGGACTTCAACGCTGACCCCAGCATCACGCCCGACACTGAGGCCGCGTTGAACATTCCGGTGATATTCTCGATCGCATCCTGCAACACCGCACCAGCCGCCCCCGGCGAATTCGCTCCGTCGCCCGTGGCGTACAGCGCGCCAATCGAGCCGGCCGATTTCCCGTTCAGATCTGGCACCCGCAGGTTTCCGGTACTGCTTTCGACAACGAACGCCCCCCGCTTGAGCGGGTCGGTCTGCCAGTCGGACTCGTCCACGGTCTTGAACACCCCCGAGCTGATCGCAGTGTGCAGATCGGGATACGTGGCGTGCGGTGCTTCCTGTCCATCGGCCGGGATCAGGCCCGCGGGGATTGATGTGCGGGTGCCGGACCACCAGACGGCCGAGCCAACCCAGATGCCATTCCCGGTGATCTGGTCGACGGCAGCTTCGGCCAGTTCCGCGCTATGTGCCGCGTTCGTCTCGCTGGTCGAGGCCGCGCTGGCAGCAGCGACGGCGGTATCCCGGGCGCTGATCGAGGCACCTGCTGCGTTTCCTGCCGTGCTCGCGGACGAAGCTGCGTTCGTTTCTGAGGTCGCCGCGGCGTTCTTGCTGGCCAGGGCCTGGGACGCGGACGTGGCCGCATTGGTTTCGCTGGTCGCCGCATGGCTTTCCGACAGAGCGGCGGCGACTTCGGAGTCGTGGGCATTGGATTCGGATGTGGCCGCTGCGGATGCCGCCGCGACAGCATCTCGCGCGGCTTGGATCAGCGAGTCGCGATATTCATCTGCCGGCGTGTCGTCGCTGATGCCGATCTTGATCGATCGGCTCAGCTGCTCGGCATTCTGCTGGCAGAGCACGACAATCCGATCCAGCGCCCGCTCGATCACGCCCGGGTAAAACCCGCCCTGGTTGGTGAGGTCGAGCGTCTGCAAATAGGCCACCGCGCTGGTGATCGTGATTTTTTCGTCCGTCGGCAGCGGTGCGGGCAGAGTGACCTCGCCCCCCGGGCTGGAATTCTGGTCCGGGTTCATCGTAGCGGTGTAGTCCGAGCCGGGCGTCAGAGCAGACTCGACCCCCGCCGAATCGGTGTGGATGACCAGCAACTCGTCGGTCGAGAACACCACAAACGCATAGGAGAAAGTCGTGGCGGCATCATTGCCATCGAACGGACCCGCCTTGCGGACATCGCTGGATATGGTCATCGCGTCAGGTGCGTACAGTTGAATGACTGCAGGTTATCGCCCAAAATGAGAGATACGCGCACCCGGCGCAGACGAGAGCCCCCTCCCCGCTACCGCTGCACCCCCATCAGCAGGGCCGCGGGGTTCTCGGTCTTGCCAGATGCCAGCGCATCAAACCCAGACCAGGATCGGTTGATCTGCACGCTCGGCAGGCCCGTCAGATCGCCGAGCAGGCTGATGAACGCTTTGCGGAATCCGGTGTCGAATTCCCCCTGGGCAGCCTGCTGACCAAAGCGGACGGCATCCCCGATCATCCGCAGCCCTGCCGGACCGCCATAGCCCATGCTGCTTTCGCCAGCCACGGCCTTCACGAGCGGATCCAGTTCCCGGACGAACACCATCAGGCCGGCCATGAACGAAGCGATCTCCGCCGGCAGGGATTTCAGCCAGTCCTCCCAGTCGTCATCCCCGCCCGGGGTCATGGCGTGCTTCAGCAGGGACTGCAGGACGGCCGGGACCAGCACCATCAACAAAATGTTGGCGGCGGCCTTGCCCTTGCTGTCCACCTTGGCGGACGCGTACATGGTGTTCAGCGTCGAGCCCATGTAGGAGTAGAAAGCCGTGAGCAGTTTGTGGTACGGGTTGCCGCGCTCGATGCCCGCCTGGTCGACTTCCTCACCTCCGCCCTGGGCGTCCTTCACCGCCTGGTCCGCCAGGGCCACGGCGGTATCCTCCGTGCGGCCATCGGCCATGGCTTTCTCGTAGGCCCCCCACCAGGTGGGCACGTCGATCATCATCTGGGTGCGCATCATGAGCCAGTAGCCCCAGCGCCCCATGAATTCCTTCGCCGAGGATTGCCCCTGCACCTGGTTGCGCAATTCGTTCAGTTCCCGGAAGCGGGTGCGGGTGCGGTTCGCCAGGAATGTCGACTTGGACATGGCCTCGCGCGTCGATGCGACCGGAGCGCCGATGTAGCGGCCGACACCCTTGGCGATCCAGGATCCGCCGACGCGCGCAACGGAGTTGGCCAGTCCCAGGGGTTGCATGGCCGCAGTGAACACCTGGAATGACAGCGCGGCCGCACTGACGTGCTGGCGCAAGAAGGTGACGGTGGCCTCCGCCGCGGTGTTCTGCCGGCTGGCGCCCATGACGATGTCGTCCCGCCAGCGCTCCAGTTCGTGCTTGACCTCCGGCCCGTAGTACTCGCGGATGGCGGTGTCGATGGTCTTGGAGCGCAGCAGCTTATTGGCGTCGATCACCCACTCCTGCCATGCAAGGTGGTGGATGACGTCGCTGAAACCGCTGTACATGCCCTGCAGGTTGAGCAGCAGCGGCCGGCCCTTGACCTCCTCGACCCGGGTCTTGGTGAAGCTGCGCCGCGTGGTGGCGACACCATAGGCCGCTTTGGTCTTCGTCTTGGACTCCTCGGCCGCGCTGTGCTGGCCGGCCTGCATGTTCACCCTGGGGTCAAACTTGACCGGGTAGTAGCCGCCGCTCAACTGCACGGCCTGGCCGTCCGCTGACCGGATCGTGATCGGCCGGGCCCGCACCCACTCCGGCTCCTTGCCGTAGATGCGGCGCCCCTGCTCGGCAACCTGGGGCCGGTATGCCTCGAACAGGTCCCACACCGCCTGGACAGCGTGCAGTTCCTGCGCCGTCAGCGATTCCAGCACCGGCTGGATCTGCGCCATGGTCCATCCCCGGCCGTCCAGCAGACGCTGCAGGTTGGACTCGTTGCCGACGTTCAGGGCGACAGCGAACCGCTCCTGCCAGTTCAGGGACTCGTTGATCGAGGGGAAGGACCGCCCCTTGCCGACCTTGTCGGTCGCGGGGACGGGCTCCAGGATCGGGCGCATGATCGCATCCAGCCGCTGGACCAGTTCCGCCTTCATCTGGGTCTCGTGGTTCGCAGCCTCGTTGGCCGGCCGGATCAGGTAGCGCCAGACCGGGCCATCATCCTGCCCGCCGTCCATGATCCGGGCCCAGGTCGAGGCCTTGATGTGTGCGGCGCCGAATGCCCGCACCTTCTCCAGCGTACGGCCGGTCAGGTGGCTGGCGGTCCTGGTGTTCTTTCCAGAGGCCCTGGCGTGCGCGACGATGCCGGCAGCGATCTCATCGCGCACGGCCTCGTAATCGCGGTCGTTGGCCGCTGTCAGGAGCCGGTGCTTCAGTCGGGCCAGGTGCTCGATGCCGGAGATGGTGTCGCGCAGTCCCATCAACTCCTCGACCGTCAGATCCCTGTAGTGGCGCTGGGCGCTGTTGTCGATCGCCTCGGCCAGCAGCTTGATGGCGTCATCGTCGTCCGTGTAGATCAGATCCCCGTTGGCATCCCGGCTCTGAACGGCGGCCAGGTAGCGGGCGCGCTCGGCCGGGGACAGCAGGGTTTCGGCGATGTCCGGGATCTCGCCCGCGTTCAGGCGGGACTGCACCCAGGTGCGCAGGCCGGCGGCCCGGGCGCGCTCCGCGTCCGAGCGCTGGCGCAGGTCGAACCGCTCCAGCAGCATGTCGATCTGGTCGAGAAAATCGGCGTCCAGGTTCTTGCGCACCCTGGCGCTGTCGAATTTCTTCAGGTAGCGCAGGGTCTTGTCGATGTCTTCCTGCGCGCCATAGGCGGCGCGGGTCAGCTGCTGCTGCACAACCTGGTTGCGCTTCTCGGCGGCGGCCGTGGCCAGATCCCCGGACTTCATGGCGCGCTCGGCGTTCTGCGCGGCGCGCGCCTCGGCGTTGGCGTACTGGCCCGGCCGCACGTCGCGCACGCGCAGCCTGGAGATCGTCACCCGGGCGAACTCGCGCGCGGCGTCCAGCAGGATCTTGCGCTTGCCCGTGGCGCGCGCCAGGGCGTTGGCCTCGGTAGCCGTGAAGCGGGCGCGCGCATCGTTGTGGACCGCCTGATCCGCCGCGCGCGCCAGGGCCTCGGGCGATGCGATATCGCCGTACTGCTCCAGCATCCGGGCGTCCGTGCGTGCCTCGATCTCGGCCTCGGGCCGTTCGGCCGCCAGCAGCGCGCGCACGAGCTCATCACCACTGGAGAACTCGTGCAGTTCAGCCGCGATGTCGGGTGGCATGCCTTCATCGGCCGTCATGCGCAGATCGGTCAGGCGCTTCCAGTCGAGCAGGGCGTACCGGTCGCGCTTCCCATCCACGGCGCCGCCGTACATCTCGTCCAGGACGGCACGGGAAAGCCTGGGCGGCGGGGTGTCGCCCTCGGCCTTGGTGGTCAGGTAGCGCCACGCGCGGTAGACCGGCAGGGCCTCGACTTCCTGGGCGACCTCCTGGCGGACCTCGGCCCGGCGCGCGGCCACTTCCTTCTGGAGGCGCTTGAGTTCTTTGCCGCGTGCGTTGTGCAGCCATCGCATGTCGCGCAGGCCTCGGGTCTGCAGGTCTTCGATGGCGTCGGCCGTGGCATCCGCCCCCAGGGCTTGGTAGGCGACGAATTCCTCCTGCGACATGCCGGCCTGCTCGGCGGTCTCGAACAGGGGCAGCATGCTGCGGCCCTGTTCGGCCAGCGCGATCTGCTCCCCGGTGGCCAGCATCCGATCGAACACGCCGCGCACGTCGTCGGACAGGGTCACGTTCAGCGCGGACAGCTTCTTGTAGACGTTCAGCATCCAGGCGCGGAACCGCTGGAACAGGCCGTGCAGTTCGATGCTGGGCGCCTTGCCTTCGAACAGGTAGGCCTCGAAGCCGCGGGCGAACTGCTCGTGATAGGGGCGCTTCTGCTCCAGGTCCATGGCCTGCCAGGTGGCAAGGTCGGGCACGCCGAACCAGTCGAGCACGGTCTGCATGTCCTGGCGGATGGCCGCCGGCGCGTCTGGCTGGTCGGCCAGGCCGGCCTGGGCCTCCAGGAAGAAGTGCCCGGTCTCGTGCAGAAAGGTGGATAGGTCCGCGTCCTTCAGCAGGGAGATCGTCAGCGTGGACGGCGCGAAGCTGCCGCGCGCGGGCTGGTCGAGCACTTGCAGATTGAGGTCATCGCCGTTCTGCTCTACACTGGTCTCAGGTGGCTCGGAGCCTAAAGCTTCGGATTGGTGCTCTCCGTCAGCGCTATCGCGTTCCGCTGGCGAAATCACCCCCGGTATTGAGGGGTTCCGAGCCTGAACGCCCTTCTGGAAATATTCGTTTCCTGGCAAGGTGTGGTTGTAGTACAGCTTGCCGTCCTTGTGTTCCTCGACGTTCACCTCGACCGTCAGGTTCTTCCCGTCCAGCAGCACATTCCCCTGAAGCCAGTGATACCGAACGATGTTCGGGTGGGTATCCGTGTTCCGGTTGTCCAGGGACCGCACCAGTGCGCCGTTTGCGATGATCTGCGGAAGGGCGGACACCAGTTTGAGCTTCGCAGGGTTCGCGCTGCTCGAGAGCATCTTGCGCAGCCCACGATTGCTGAACTGGACGTCGCCCAACTGGGCGTTGTGCACCACCGTTCCCGCCAGATTGCCGGCGTACCATACTTTCGCCTGCGCGCGCAGGGTCTTGATATCGGCGTCGCGCGGCGCGATTTCTTCACCGGTCAAAGCGGCGACGGGCGCGCTCTGCTTCTGATCCAGCGTAAGGCCGCCGGCCACGCCCTGCGCCACCACCCGCAGCGGGTACCGCTGGTACAGATCCTCGGGGGTGGTCCCCAGCCGCGTCGCCTGGACCGCGTACCAGCTGCCGGCCAGCGTGGCGTAGGCGTCGTTCGTCTGGGGCGTGAACCGGCCGGCGGTGTCCAGTTGAGCTTTCAAGTCCGCCCGCACTGCATCCGCCGAAGCGCTGAACGCCTCGTCGTTTCCTTGCTGGGCGGCCGCGCGCTCAAACTCGGCGGTCAGGGTCTCCTGCTGGGTCTGCAGGTAGGCCTGCGCCTCGGCCCGGCTGAACCCTTCCGGGTCGGTCTTCAGATGGTCCAGCAGGCCCTGGGCGTATTCGGTCGGCGCGATGCGCGCGGCGAACTCTTCCACCGGGATGGCGATCTGGCCACCAGTAGCCGCGGCCGCGTCGATCTGGGACGCCACTGCCGGAGACACCGCCGCGACCTGCTCGGCCACGCCGGACTGCATCAGGGCGTCGGCGCTGATGAACACCTGCTGCGTCGGCCCGCCATCGGCCGCCTGGGCGATGAACTGCTCGAAGGTATCCGGCGCGCGCGCGGCCAGCTTCGACGCCGCAGCGAAGGTGGTCAGGGCTTCCAGCTGCTGCGCCTGGAGTTCGGAAAAGCGGGCTTTGCGCTCCTGCACCGCCTGGGCATTCAGCAGTTGATCTGCCAGCTTCACGGTGCCGATCTGCATGCTACCGCCTGTCAGGGTGGCGACAACGGTCTGCGCTACGCTGGCCGGTTGCTCGGCCAGGAAGTCCTTCAGGGTCCTGTCTGGATTCAGATTCGTCCATTCGTTGAAGTTCTGCCAAAGCTGGGTGCCGATCTCGCCCGGTACTTCCCTGAACAACTCATAGCCCAGCAGCTTCTGCGCCGTGGCGCCGGCGAAGGCACGCTGAGCAAACCCCGCCAGGCCGAAGTAGCGTTCCCCGACATATTCGGCTACCGCGTCTTCTGCACCGTAGGCCAGCGAAGGCAGCACATCTCGGCCCTTCTCGCGGGATTCCTGGTAGCTGCTGCCCCCCTGTCCGGCAGATAGCGCTGCGATCGTCATCGGAATGCCGGCTTCGGGACCGAGCAGCCAGGACGCCAGGGCCAGCGTGCCCAGCGTCATGCCGGCGGACTGCACGCCGCTGGTGGCGCCTGCACCGAAAATCTGTCCGGGCAAGCTGCCCGGAGACCAATGGGACCCGATGTCCTCAGCGCGCTGCCCCGCCCACCTGGCTGTTTCGCCCAGGGAGTCGCCCCAGGCTTGCAGGGGCCCGCGCCCGGCGCCCGTCAGAGCGTTGATGCCTCGTTCGGGCAGGGCCAGCAGATCAACCCCGGCTCGCGCCACGCCTGCGCCCATTTTCAGGGCAGAAAAAGGCGCGGCCGCCACATCACGCCATAGCCCCATGTCGGGGTCGGCGCCGGTCACATAGCGCGCCAGCGAGCCAACGGCGGACTCGATGCCGGTCAGGCTGTCCACGTCGTCGTGCGCGACCTTGGCCTTCTCGATGTCGGACAGCAGAGCCGCAGTGGCCGGGGAGGTTTTGCCCAACGTGTCGAAATCGATGCTTCCCAGCGCCACCTGCTGGCGGGCCTGCGCGGGGTTGTTCAGCACCGTTTCCACTGGCAGGTTCGCGCGCTGGGCCACGCGCTGCGCTTCCGCGTAGGCGTCCGGATTGGTGGGATACGCCAGCGCGAAACCGGCGCGGGCCGCCCGGCCCTGATTGGGATTCAGGCTCCCAGCGACAGCGGCATCGAAGTCCTGCTCGGTTGGCTCAGCGGATGCGGGCGCAGCAGGCATCTGGCCCAACGTCTTGGCGACGGCTGCGTCGAAATCGTCACTCATTTGGCAGCCTCCCGGCGTGTCGTCGTTTGCATGTTCCAGAAGGCATTGAGGATCATGGCATCGGTGGGATCATCGATTCCAACCCGCTTGAAGGCGGCGCGAATTCCATCCTTCGTGCGCCCGTCGATGTCGCCAGCTTTCATGGACAGGATCGGGGCGGACGAATTCGAGAAGAAGCCGTGCACAGTTGCGCTCTTCATGAAAAGCGCGTCCAACTGCTGCTCGACCTCGGCATCGGTGAACTTCTTGCCTGTTTCGCGCTGGGCGGCCAGCATGTAGCCATCGATGAACTTGCGGATCGCGCCCACACGGGCGGCATCGTTCGACTCATCCTTCGGGGTGGGGTCCATGCCCATCATGCGCAACCTGGAATCCACCCCGGTCTTGATCGCCGTGCTGTTCAGATCGCCAGGGCCGGTACCGCCAGGCGCAGCCCCGCGCACCTTGGCCCGTTCGCCGGAAAAGTGCTTGAAGTCCGATGCTGACAGACTGGTGCGAAGCGCGTAGAACTGGTCATCCGACAGTCCGGCCAGGTAGTCCGGTTCGTTGGTGAGCTTGTTGTACAGCCATAGGCTGGTCGTGTCGTCACCACGTGCGAAGCGATCCGCCGCACTCATCACCGTGGTGAGTTTGTCGGGCGGAATCGCCGCGCGAGTCGAGATGGGCAGCTCAGAAAACCGTCCTCCGTTCTGCTCCAGGGCGCGCAGCGCATCAGCCACCGCCGCATCACCCTGCTGCTGCAGGGCCTCGGACTGCACACGGTACTGCCTATCGGCCTCGGTAAGCGCAACCTTCAGGCGCTCAGGGTTGCTTGCCACCCGGGGATCGCTGCGCACTTTGGCTTCAACCTCGGCCAGGGTCGGACGCGGCGGTTGCCCGGCGCCCGTTGCGTAGGCCCGCAGATTCTTCGTCACATAGTCCTGGGTTTCCTTGGGCAGCAGGGCCAGCCAGTCGCTTCCATCGCCTGCTTTCTTGATCGCGTCCTGGGTTGCTCCGGGCCCGGCGTTGTAGGCTGCGTAAGCCTTGGCGAGATCGCCGCCGAAGTTCTGCAGCTGCTTCTGGAAATAGGCTAGGCCCAGCGCCTTGTTGTAGGCCGGGTCGTTCTTGTACTTCTGTTCGTCCCACTCGAGACCTGCCAGATTGGCCGCTTCGGGCGCGGTGTCGGGCATGACCTGGGCGATACCAACCGCACCTTTGGACGAGGTGAGCGGCTGGCCGTTCGCGTCAAACTGGTTGCCGCCGGATTCAGCTCGCACCGCAACGTTGAAAGCTCGCACCGCATCACCCACGCGTAGCGGCGTGCTGCTGACGGCATCGGTGGCGGCTGCCAGACCAAGCTGGCCGTCCATTTCCTTGGTGATCTGTCCGTGCACGGCCAGGATGTCGTCGGCATTCATTTCGTCGCTGAACTTGCGCAGGTACGCATCGGCATACCCGGCGTTGTTCGCCTGCAGGGCGGACAGGATGGCCGTCTTGTGGGCGGTGCTGGTCAGATCCCTGGCGCGGGCCTGCTGCCATTCAGGGGACTTTCCGCCCAGGCGCATTTCGGTGTAGGTGGCCGCCTGGATGCGCTTGACTGCCGACATCACTGCGCCCGGATCGTTCCAGTTCAGGCTGATGTCGCGCATGGCCGTACTCTGCATGCCCTGGGCGTTGGACACCCCATACGTCGCGTATTCCTGCGAGGTATGGCGCATGGCCTGCCCGCGAAACGATGTGAGGATATCGTTCGCGTTCATAGCGAACGCCTGACGCTGAGCGTCGTTCTTCAGGCCAGATGAGACGGTGGAAATGACCTGCTGCAGCTTCTCGCCGTATTCGTCCTCGAGCGACTTGTCGTCGGGCCGGTACAGCGCCTGGGCGCCTTTCAGGTTCGCAAATCCATTCTGAGGGTCGTAGGTCAGGTCGAGCGCCGCGTTCTTCACCTTATCCAGCCCATCGTTGACGATGAGCTGATTGGCTTCTCGCTCCATGTCCTGCGCGATCGAGCCAAGTGTGCCGCCCGTGCGCTGCATGGACTGGCCCATCTGTTCGGCCTGGCGACCGGCCACGTCCTGCACCCTGGCCGCCTGGGCCGGCTGCAGCGAGACCTGAGGCAGCGTGTTCTGGGCAACCTGCGGCCCGTCGTACATCGGAACCCTTGGCATCTACCAGAACCCCCTTTCTTTGCCGAAGGTATCCAGATCCGGACGCGTGTCGACCGCACCCTTCGAATACCGGTACCAGGAATCGGCCACAGCGCCGGCACTGCCCAGCAGCGAGGTCGCCGCCGAACCCACGGGGCTGATGGCGCCGGCCGTCGCACCAAGGGACAGAGCGTCGATACGGGAGTTCGAGGCCTGGGTGAGCATGTTCATGCCCTGGGTGCGGTAGCCCCAGGCTGTGCGCACAGCATTGGCCGTGATGGTGTTCGCGTCGATTTCCTTCAGGATGTCCGTGGACGCCTGGATTTCCGCCGCGCTGCCTTCGCCAACGTCCACGCCGTTGGCCGCCAGGGCCGCGCGCTGAGCGCTTTTGGTCCGCCCGGCCTTCATGGTGAGCGCTGCCACCTGCTGCTGGCCTTGCGAGAGCGCGGACTGCGCGCTCAGTTCCGCCAGGTGGGCGTTGGACTCGAAGATGCGCGCGTTGGCCTCGGCCACGGCGGCCTGGCCGCCTAGCGTGGCCTTCTGGGTGGCTGCGCCGAAGAAACTGCCGGCGGTGGAGGCAATCGCGCCACCGCCTTGCATGATCATCGACGCCTGCGCGATCTGGGGAGCGCTAAAGCTCATGGGTCAGTCTCCGGGTCATGTCCCAGACGGTAGCGCCCCGCGGCGAAGATACGCGCACCTAGCCGCCCAGAGCGACCTCGACTGTCAGGGAGGACACCGTGAGGGGCAGCGGGTCGGCCTGGCGCGCATACACCTGCCCGCCGTCCGTCCAGGCCGGACCGATGCGGATTGAGATTTCCTTGGACTTGAGCGACGGCGGCGAGCCGTACGGCTCGGTGGTTCGCTGTTTGGCCTCGGTGAGGTTGTCCAGGGATGGGCCGACCCAGATACCGGAGGACTGGTACACCCGCAGCCAGACCTGGTTGACGTTTTTCTGACGCCCCTGACCGAAAGCGCTGTCCACCTGCATGGCCACCGGCAGCGTGGCGATCTCCGCCACAATGGGCAGGCCCACCTGCACCACGCCGGCCGCATGCTCCAACGTGATAGAGCCCCCGGCGACAGTTTGGCGGGGATGCACGGCACCGTCGGCCAGGATGCTGACCTCCTTGCCTTCCAGGTGGTCCAGACCGCTGATCGACGTGACCGGAGCCCCTGAATACGTCATGCCGCTGTCGACGAAAAAGGCGTCCTTCTGGTCGACGAAGGCGCGCGAGGCCATGCGTTCGACGTAGCGGACCGTGCGGCCGTCCACCTCCCGGCGGATGATGCAGTACAGGACGTCCTCTTCGCCCTCGGCCACAACCGCGCACGATTCGAAGACGCCGTCCGTGTCGTGGTGGTGCCATGCGCCGATCTGCTGTTCGGGCACGTAGGTCAGGCCGAGCAGCTCACCGCTGGTGCTGACCATCCAGACGAGGGGGATAGGTGCCTTGGCGTAGGCCATGTCGACGATGCGCCGCGTATCGAACAGGTGGGGCGCGCGAAGCGACAGGTCGCCGGTCACGAACCCGCTGGCCTGCCAGTTGTAGGCCAACTCCCGCACGTGCCCACCGCGCGCCGCCCCGTAGAGCAGCGTGTTGTTGACGATGACCGGCTGCACGTTCGACGCTCCAACGTAGGACTGCGGCCGCACGCTGGTGGTGTCCGGCGTGATGGCGTCCGAATTGATTGGCACAACGACCCATTCGGCGGAGCTCGTGAGGATCAGCAGCTGCGACAACGGCACGATGTGCCGCACGGTATTGGCTTCGCGCGCGGCCACCCGAAAAGCGATCCGATCATCGTCCTTGACTGGCAGCGAATAGGACATATCGGACTCGGTGGCGCTCTTGGTCATCCACAGGTTCTGGGGCTTGTTGATCGTGCCCGCGAAGCACCGGCGCTGCTCGAAGTAGGACACGGCGGCCGGGTAATCCCCCGCGGCGTTGAACACCGTCTCGTAGATCGGCGGCGTTTTGCTCAGGTCGGGTGAGATGTTGTCGTCCACGATGGACAGGCCGTCTGTCTGGCCGATGTATCCGTACAGGCCGCCTTGGCGCTTGAAGACGTTGTAGCGTGACGCACCGGGCACCGCCGTCCAGGCGATGGTGTTCGTGCACCCGGTGGCAAAGAGGTTGCTGGATACCATCCCGGGGGCGGACGCTGGCGACTCGCGGACGTTGTCGGCGTCCATGGCGGTCACGACGTAGTGGTGCTCGATGGCTGCGCCGGTGGATCCCGCTGTCGTCACTGTGGGTGCGTCCGGCGCGGCGATACCGGGATCGAACGAGATGTCCCGTAGCACCCACCTGGTGGCGCCCAGCCGGCGCAATTCGCAAGGCGGGTAGTTGGGGTGCACCAGGGTCAGGACGTCGGCCGACTGGACGTAGTGGATGTCGAACAGGTCGGCTTCGGCGAACGGATTCGGGGCCTCGTATTCGCCCGTAGCGGGTAGTGCCCACCAGTAATCCGTGTCCGGCGGCGCGTTGCCTGTGGTGGCGACCGTGCAGTAGTAGGCCGTACCGGCCTGGGTCACCAGGTCGCCCACATCGTAGGCCTGGCCGCCATCGTAGTCCGGTGGCGTGCCTGCAAGCAGCGTGGCGCCCTGGGTATGGAAGCGGAAATACCCGGCACCCAACTCGATCGCCATCGTCTGCGTGGTCGAGTAGGTAAACGGGATCAGGCGCGCGTGCTGGGTGGAATCCTTGATTTCCCGCACGAAAGCGAACCCGGGCCTGTTTTCCACAGGGCCCTGCGGCTTGCAGATGAAATTGCGGCATGACGCCAGACCGCTCTGGTATTTCGAATCGTCGGCCCGCCCGAAAAACTCGGGCGTCACCACCCCGCCCGTGAAGGATAGCTGCAGCTTCTTGACGCTGGCCATGATCACCGCACCCTGATCCAGGGCGCTGCCGCTTGCGCGCGCACGTTACGCTGATTCGTGTCCGATACCTTGGCTGCGGAGAACGCCGTCTGGTATGCGTTGAGGCAGGCCGCCGCGATCTTCACCCCGGAATCCCCTTTGAGGATGGGGCCCGCCAGGTAGGACGCCAACAGCCAGGCCAGGGCGTCCACAAACAGCGGGGAGAACTTGGTGGTGTCGGTCACCCTCGCGATATACCGCAGGATGGCGGAAGGCTGGTCGGTGTAGATGATGGGGGTTCCCGCGCCGTCCGTTTCGGTCTCGTAGCGCTGCGGGTCAGCATCTCCCGGCGCGTCCGGCGGCAGTACCGCCAACACCCGGATCAGCCCGTTCGGCATCGCGTAGGCGTAGGACCATGTCCACGTGGGTATCGAGAGGGCAGCGAGCACGGTGCGCCGGGTGGCAAATCGCCATCCATGGGCTTCCAGCATGGAGTCGCGCGCCATGGGGTAGAAGCGTGCGCAGTGCTCGGCTTGGGCCGACCCTTCGGCGGGGTTGATGCTCGACACCGTAGCCTCGTCCCCGATCCGCGAAAGTGCCAGGTTCGAAATATCCACTTCCGAGGCCATCTGTCCGTTCCTAAAAATGTGGGGCCGAAGCCCCACGAAGATCCTAAGGAGGAGGAAACCTAGACCAGGGATTCGGCCCCGGTGTCGCCGTCGGCGCTACCCTCGTTTTCGGAGGGGCTGGCCTTCTTGGCCTTGGTGCGCGGGCCGGCCCCGGCCTCCGCCGGGGTGAACCATTTCGCCTGCGCCCCCGAGGGGACCTCGAAGACGTCTCCCGGCTCACGCAGCTTGCCGTGGAACCCACGCGCGATAGCGGTGACTTTCATGCTCGGCCTCCGTTACAGCGGCGCGCCGGGCAGCGGCGTGTTCTGCTGGATGCCGGTCACGACCTGCGCCGAGAACTTGCCGGCCGTCAGCGGTCCGGTGCCCACGGTGTAGTTCAGCCGCACATACCGGCGGTGCTGGACGGGCATCGGGATGACGATCTGGGCGCCGGCAACCAGGGCGGCCTTGCCGATGGCGGCGGAGGCCACCACGTCGGCGAACGTGCTGTTGTCGGCCGAGTCCTGCACGGAAAACGTGACGGTGGCCGCGCCCGAGGCGGTGGCCGTCTCGCCCACGGTGATGACCATGGAGAGCCGGTCCGTGAGGCCCGTGTTGGGGGTCTTCTGCCCGAAGTCGATGACGTCGGTCGACGCCGCCGTGGCCGTGACGGCCTGATCGTTGGAGACCTGAAGGAACTTGTCGATGATCATGGTTGGTTCTCCGATTAGGCAACCGCAGTTTCGGTGTCGAGCAGCGCGTCCGTGGTGCGAATCGGCACGGTCCGGAACGTCGTCCAGAACTGGCCTTCCAGTTCCTGCACCTTGAGCGCCAGCCCCGGTTTGTCCAGGGATTGGGTATCGAGGGCCTCGGCGATGGTGCGGTTCATGTAGAAGGCGGCGCGCCCCATGCGCAGGTTCGGCACGCGGTGCAGGGCCTGGACCATCAGCTTCAGGATGTTGGCCGCGGAGCCGCCCGACAGATCGGACACATCGATGTTGCAGATGCGGACCACGTAGCGCCAATCGCGCAGCGTCAGGCCCAGATCCCACTTGTAGTGGGTGAGATAGCCCTGATACATGCCGCCGTCCGCGTCCTTGAGCGTGGTTTCGCCCAGGTCGCGGTTCTGCAGGCCGGCCTGCGAGCCCTTGGGGTAGATCGCATGGCAGGTGTTCTGCCCCCAGACGACCAGCCAGATGGACGCGTTGTCGCTGCCCGCACCACCGCCCTTGATGATGTTTCGGCCATTCTCGGCCGTGCTGTCGCTGTAGCGCGGAGCGAGCCCCATGAATTTCTCGGGATCCAGGGACGAGTCGCCGTAAAAGAGGGTGGTCGCCATGGTCTGGTTCAGACCCTCGATGAAGGCCCGATCTTCGGACAGGCGCCACGCGGCACGATTGTCGTTCAGATCGGCCAGGGCCTTGTCGACCGGGGCATAGGTTTCCAGCATCCCCATCGTGTCCTTCACCGGCACGGTGCGGGACTTCTCGGGCTGCACGCCGTAATTCAGCTTGCGCCAGGTGCCCGTGGGCAGCCCGGAGCGAACGGTGGTCTTGTGCTCGGTGTAACTGTTGGCCTCCAGCACCGTCATCTCGGTGAGAACCTCGTTGGTTTCGTTCAGCATCTCGATGATCTGGGGATCGATCTTGCCGTCCGCCGTCATGCGGCTGGCGAGATCGGCCAGGGTCGGGTTCGTGGTGGAGAGAGTCGGCATTTTCAATGCTCCTAGTTCATGTTGCTGTTCGGGTAGAGCCGCTTCGCGTCGGCGCCGGCGGCCGCGTTCGCTTGGCCGGAGGGGATGAAGTGGTCTTCACTGATTGCTTTCCCGGCCCGGTAGAAAGCCCGGATGATTTCCGGATGATTCCCCAGGCCGGACTGGTTGAGCAGCGTGCGCAGTTCCGGAGAGCCGAAGGTATCCAGGGCCTTCTTGGCGACGGCCATGTTTTCCTGGAGCTTTTCCCCGCCGAACTCCTTGTCCGTCTCGGCAGCCTGGATCCACTGGTCGTGGGCCGCCTGCAGCTGCTCGACTTGGCGCGCCTGAATGACCGGAGTCATCTTGTCCAGGATCTGCTGGGCCTGTTCCTGCGGCAGGTTCAGGTCCTTCGCGACAGCCGAAAAGGCGTCCAGCACCTGGGGATCGAAGGCCTCGGTTCCTTCGGGCGCCTGGAACTCGTATTTCTCGGGCGCCCCTTCCGCAGGCTTGGGCTTGCCGGCCTCGCCATCAGCCCCGGCGCCTTGCGCCGGATCCGTCGACGCGGCATCGGCCTGTCCCTGGGGTTGCTGCCCGGCGGCCTGCTGCTCCTGCTGTTCCCCACCGGTGGGGGTTTCGCCAGGAGCGGTGTTGGGCTCCGCGCCTTCAGTGGTCGTTGCGGCCTGCGTCGCCTGAGTTTCGTTCGTCATTTGCTTCCTTCACCATCGTCGTGTACAGGTCCGGCGAGTGCTTCTGGACCTGCGCAAGGATCTGTAGACCTGCGTTCTTGTTGCCCTCAGCGAAGGCCATGGCCATCGCGTTGGTGTTGAACGACAACCTGAACACCCCCGCCTCTTCCAGCAGCCGCCAGACGATGCGCCGGCCCCGCTTGGTCTTCATGAGCCACTTCCAATCCTCCTTCGCGGTGTCGTCCGCGAGCCTGTTGGCGGCTGCCGCTTTGCTGCGGCGGTGCTCTTGGGCCTGGAGGTTTGTGGGGTCCACGCTATTCATGCTGCAAATTTATGGCGCTTCGCGGGAGATACGCGCACCCCTAGGTCATGCCGCTGTTGGGGTAGAGCGACTTCGGGTCGGCGCCGGTAGCCTGCGCCAGTTCCATGTCCGTGATCTGCAGCGAGATCGACAGGTCCTTGCCTTCCTGGTTCTCGTACTGCGACGTGTTGGTGACTTCGACCTGTGCGTGCAGCACCATCTTCGTGCCCGGCTGGGGCAGCGCGGTGATGCCCAGCTTGGCGAGGGATTTGTCGTCGAGGGACACGGACAGCCCGTAGGGGTACGCCGGTTGTTCGGGTTCGCCGCCGCAGCACGCCCCGCCGTTCACCTGCTTGGCCTCTTCGGGCGTCAATTTCATGCTGATCATCATGGTTCGATCCTCGGTCAGGAATAGCCCGCGAAGGCCTGCGTGGCGTCGGTGAGCGCGCTTTGCTTGGACGTATCGATGCCGCCAAGCTTCTGCGCCGCATCCGCGCCCTGTTGAAGCATCGCCATGCGTTGTGCATCCTGCTGGGCCTGCGCGCGCTGCTGGCGGACCAGCACCACCTTGTCACCCGGCACGATCAGTTCCGGATCCACGCCCAGCTGGTCGGCGTAGCTGTCGGCCCACCGGTCGGCGTCGAACTTGTCCAGGACGTCGGGCTTCATCTGCGCGATGGTGCCCAGGCTCATGACGTAGCGGTCTACGCTGCGGGTGGCCACCGCGCGCTGCGCCTGGGCCAGCACCGAGATGTATTCCACCGACAGCTCACGGCCCTGCAATTCGTCAGGCGGCGGGGGCAGGATGCGCGCTTCCATCATGTTGATGAAGGTGGCGTCCACCAGGGGATCCAGGGCCTCGTTGTGAAGCCGCTCGATGACCGGGCCCATCATGAGCAGCTTTTCCTCGTGGCGCTCAGCCACTTCGGTGGCCGTCATGTTGTGCGTGTCCATGTTGGCCAGCATCATGAACAGGTCGACGTAGAACGAACTGTTGATGCGGTCGCGCACGTCCTGGATGTCCAGCAGCAGGTGGTCCAGTCTCAGATTCACGTCGAACGCCGATCGGATGCCGCCAGTCGGGGACGCCATGTCCACGTAGGTCAGCCCGCCGGGGAGCAGGTCCGTGGCCTGGTGCTTGAGGTTCGTCGGCACCTGCAGGGGCGGATTGGTCATGTAGTCGATGCCCTGCGACTTGCGCAGCTGCTCCTGCTGCAACTGTTTGATGTCGCCCAGGGCCTCCATGGCCGGGGAATCCCCGTATACGTTGCCGCTGCCTTTTTCCCATCGTGGAGCCACGACAGGGAAACGGCGATAGCCCGACTCGCGCAGGAACCGGTCTTCGTTGGAGCCCACCTCGAAATAGCACGACTTCCAGGGCATATTCCTGGCGTCGCGCTTTCCCGGATCTCGGTCGGACCGAGGCTCGATGACGTGCATGACCGGCACCCAGGTATCCAGCGCCCCGCGGTCGAACAGGTTGCGCACGGTGACGCTGACGCTGTCCTTGGGGAACCTGCCCAGCAGCTGGGCGACCGTCATCTGGAACTCGCGGTACAGGCAGTTCACCTCGCCTCGATCGTCCACGGCCAGCGCGTATTCGCCTGCCGTGAGCGGGTCGTTGTGGATGACGTTCCTGAAATCGGACTGGATGATGTTGCACCCGGTGCCGAACGCGCCCAGCTCCTTGTAGATCGTGTGCAGGGCCAGATAGGTATTCGACTTGGCGAACACCATGAGCATCAGCCGCGAGACATCGGCCAGCCAGCGCTTGACGTTGGCCGACTCGTCCAGTTCCGGGTCGGACGTCGTGAGCCGGACCCACGGACGCGCGGGGCTGGTCATGCCCGACATGAGCCCGGCCGGCAGAATGCGCATGGCGCGCGTACCGGTGTTGTCGAGGATGGAGTTGCAACGTCGCGCGTGCCGGTTGCCGTCGGTGACGAAGAACCGCCCCGAGCGCGGCAGCACGTATTCGCTGATGTCGCGCCAGTCCTCGAACCAGGAGGACCGCTCGGTCTTGAGCGACTCCCATCGCTGCTGCATCCGCTGGCGGGGTGTGACTTCTGCCATGGCGCGTCACTGCCCCAGCAGGGTGTTCTTGCCTAGCTGCAGGGCGGTGGGGTCGATGCCCTGGGGCCCGGTCAGCATGGTGCCGGAGGCGCCCGCCTTGCCGGCCTGCTGCGCGGCGCTCAGGATGCCAGCCACGTCGGGCTGCTTCTGGTTCGCGCGGTTCGTGGCTTCTTCCGCTTGCCGCGTCTGCTCGGCGACCGCATTCGCCTGCTGGTTCGCCGATCGTTTGGCTTGATCGGCGGCCCGACTGGCGGATTTCTTCTGCTCGATGCCGTTGTAGATGGCCGCGCCAGCACTGGCGACAGCGGCGACAGCGGCGATGGTGGTGGCTCCTGACACGATCAATTCTCCGTGATGCGAACCTGGTTGAGGTCCTGGTAGCGGCGGGACATCAAAAGTCCCACCTCATCGGTAAATTCGGCCTCCGCCTCTTCGACGGACCCGGCCTGGGTGGGGAAAAGCATGGTGATGTCCGTGTCCGTTCGGGTGACGAACACCTGCTTGCGCCCGGCGCCGCCCGGCAGCACGCGATACCCGATCAGATCGATGGACTCCTCGCCCGCGTAGACCGTGCAGTCTCCGGACACGATGACGATGGTGGGCACGCGAATCAGCGCCCCGGTCAGTACCATGCCGGCCGGAACATGGATCGTGCGGGCGTACATGCCGGCGTGGATCAGGTGATCCGTTTCGACCACGACCTGAGGGCAGTGGCCGACCACATCTTCGAGGCAGCGCACCCTGTCCACGGCGTCGGCGGACATCGGCGGCAGGCTCGCCGCACGCGCTGCGGGGATCATGTCTGCCCCCGGAAAAACACGCAGTTCGTTTCGCGGTACCCCATGCCGGGCAGCACGCGCTCCAGGCGACCGCCCACAGGGGCCGTCACGTACAGGCCGCTGGCCCCCGCTTCGGCCGCCAGGGCCTCGGCCGCGCGCAGCAGCTGCAGGCCGGCGCCCCCGGCGCGGTGCGCCTGGGCCACGAACAGCGTCTCGGTGGACGCGAGCACCCGGCCAGCGAAGTGAGGAACAGGCGTGATCAACACCGCGCACAGGCCCACCAGTTCGCCGTCCATGAACACGCCCAGCGGCCGCATGAGACCCGCGTTGACCATGTTCGTGTAGGCCTCGCGGCTGGGTGGCGTACCCATCAAGCCGGGGTCGCGCGCAGACTCCTCGCGGTACTCGTCGCACAGGGCGACGAACATCGGGGAGTCGAACGCTTCGTCTACGGTGATGGGGCGGACAACGGGCTTCATTGCGCAAGTATCTGCGCGTGATCCCGAGATACGCGCACCCTACCGGCGCCGGGCGAAGGGGTCGTAGGATCGGCGGCTCTGAGTGGCCCCCATCGCCTCAATGTCAGAGCGGCGCGGCGTGTCGATCAGGGCGAGGATGTAGGCCGTGCCCCGATCGGGCGATCCCCCGATGCGCTTCACGATGTCCTCGCGGCTTTCCACCTGGATCGCCGCGCCTTTCAGCTTCCACGTCGGCGCGCACAGATCCGCCTTCAGCTGCTCATCCGGCGGCAGGCAGGCGCCGGTGTTGTTCGCCGGATCCAGCGCCTCGCGCATGCGCCACCACAGCTGGCTGCGCAGGTTGGCGAACCGCAGCCGGCCGGATCTGTCCGTGCCCGTGGCTGCCTCGGCCACGTTGACGCCGATGACCTGCTGGCCAGCATCGCGCAGGAAGTCGTAGGGGCTGGATCCCACGCCGATGACGTCCAGGTGGATGGGCGCCTGGTCGCGCCGGGCGGCGATGACCAGACCCGCCACGGTCGGCCCGTCTGGCGTGTCCGCGCCGGGATAGCTCAGCGGCGTGTCGAACCACATGCCGTGGCGCCGGGCGATGTCGGTCTTGTCGCGGCCGCCGCGCGCCACGTCCACCCCCACGGAATCCATGGCAGGCAGCCTGTCCGGCCGGCGCCAGCGCGCCATGGCGGCCTCCACCCACTTGGTCGGGATGACCTGCCAGGGATCGTCCTGGATGCCGGCGTTGAAGTCGCCATAGAGCATTTGGCTGCGCAGTGGCTCAGGCAAGGCCTGCAGGGTGGTGATGTACCCCGAATCGACGTAGTAGGGGTTGTCCGTCACCCGAGCGGGGATGAATGTGCGGGACTTGGGGTGGATGATGTCTTCCGGGCTGTAGTCCGCCGGGTCAAAGTCGTAGACGATTCGACCCTCTATCAGCACGAAGGGGGCACCCGATAGCGGGGTGCCGTCCGAATCCACCCACGTGTCGCGCGCACCACCATGACCATCCGGCAGCATGGCGGCCCAGCGCAGCGCGCCGGGAGCAGTGGGATACAGGGGATGCCCCTTATCCAGCCAGGGGCCGAAAAAGTCGATCACCCACCGCCCGTCGTTCGTGGTGGGCGGGTTGAAGGTCATGAGCACGCGCGACCGCTGACCCTGCTTGTTGGTGCGGTTCCAGCCCATGACGAAACGCACCTGCTGCTCGCGCATCTCGGTGACTTCGTCGAACACCTTCAGGTCGTGCGGTCGGCCCTGCCACCGTCGCTCGTCGCCGGGATTGTCCAGTCCCGCCAATTCACACAGAGCGCCTTCTGGCAATCTCCAGATGCCCTTCTGGGAGTTGTAGCCGTCAGAGGTCTTCAGGACCTCCTGCATGCGCTGCACGAAGCCTTCGGTCTGTGCTTTCTCGCGTCTGGCAAACAAAGTCCGGTCATGGCCGGTGATCGTCAAGCCCACGGCCAGATCGGTCTTGCCGCCTCCAGCGGACCCGCCAAACCCCACGATGTCGGCGGCCGATTCGTATGCCGTGAGCTGCGGGCCCGGCAAGGGTCGCCACGGCACGGGGTCATCGGCCAGCAGCTTGTCGATCTCGGCCAATTCGGCCGGCGTCATGTATGCCATCGCGGCCTTGATCTCTGCAACAGAGGGGGCGGTCACGACGCCTCCGCTGAGTCCTGCTCGCTCTGGGACGATTCGGCCCGTTTCTGGGCCGCAGCGACCAGAGCGGCCAGTTTTGCAGCGCGCTCGGTATCGCTGATCTGCACCGGACCGCCGTCGGCGCCGGTCAGTTCCATGCTGGTTTTGTCGCCGTACCGCTTCGGGGCCAGCTTGGACAGGTACCACTTCCTGGTATCCACCTGGAGCCTACGATGGCCCAGCATATCCTCGCGGACTTCCTTGATCCCATCCTTGCTCTTCTCGATCCGGACGCCCTCCATTGGGGTGTCGGCGATGGCCAGCGTCTCGTCGGCCAACACGTCGAGCCCAATGTCCCTGGCTCTTGCGTATTGCGCATAAAAACCTTCTACGTCGTCTCGGGCCCACACGCGGATCGTTGCTTCGCTTGGCATCCCTTTGCCCCGGCAAATAGCGCGCAGCGACTCGCCCGCAGCCAGGCGCGCGCAGATCGCAGCGGCCAGGGCTGGGGTGTACTTCGAGGGGCGACCGGGAGACTTCTTCATGCCCCCACCTTACCGCCCGAACTCGTTGACACGCGCACCCAGCGTGACGCCACCTGGGCTCGACGCTGGTACCGGCAAATGTCCGCGACGGTCGACTTGCTGATCTCGAACTTTTTGGCCAGCAGCGAATACGACATGCCATCCACCTCATGCAGAGTGCGGATCAACTCGACCTCCCGGTCCGTGAGTTTCGCATTGGCATGGTCCTCACCCACTCGGTATCCGAGGTCGTTGACGCCAACCATCCGCATGGCCTTCTCCATCACTGCGGCGGTGCCCTGAAATACTGCGGATACTTCAGCCGCACAGCCTGAACCGCGTGATCGATGGCCTTGGCCCTGGCCATGCGATCCCCGGGCGGTATCGGGGTGCTGGCCGCTCGGCGCAGCATCAGTACCGCTTCCTCTGGAAGGGTGTGGCAAATGACTGGCGTCTTCACGTATCCTCCGCGAACAAACCCGCCCGGGAAGCAGGCACGGTGATCTTCCAGATGCTGACCTCGATCCTGGCTTTGCCGTCCGGCTCTGCACGTTCGGCCTGGATTTTCCGCACCCACGCGTCGTCCTCGAACGCCACACCCTTGAGGGCGTCGAGCAAGGCCTTCTGGGCGTTGTCCAGGTCGATGCATTGGACGGTGTCCTGCCAGGCCTCGCCCAGCTTTCGCATGCGGGTGCGGTAGTCTTGGGGGCGGTTCGGGTACAGCGTGTACGCGATGCCGATGCGCCCCTGAAGGGGGTTCCGGACGCCGGCGCCACGCAGCAGCCAGTGGACGGACTCCCTGAACTGCTTTCCGTCTTTGCTGACGTAGGTCTGAATTCCACCCCTGGGCATGGCGCGGTGGCGCCAGTACCGGTTCGCGCTGGGCGGGTAGGGCAGCACCAGGGTGATTTCCGGCCGGCTGTCTTGGGCTGCGCACGGGCAGAACGGCGCGGCGCAGCCCTTGCTGTCGTCGCACATCGCGGGGCGGCTGGCGAGGGCGCGCAGATCGTCCTGGGCCAGCGGCGGGAATGCGAGGTCTTCGAGGGTCATTCCATCTCCAGGTACGGCCGGATTTCTTCGATGATCCCCAGCATGGTTTCGGCGCGGCGCTGGCGCCAGAATTCTTCCTGGGCCTCCGGCGACCATTCAGGAAAATCGTCCGGGCGCTCCATGACGCGATTGCAGCGCCAGCCGGGAGCGCGCCAGACCTTCCAGCCCAGGTCACGCAGGATCGCGTCCCGGCGGGCATCCTTGGCTTCGTCGTGCCATTGGGCGCCGTCGCATTCCAGGGCGATCTTGGCGATGGGGTTGCCGAAGTCCACGAAGAAGCGGTCGACCGGCAGCTGCGGCCACAACGGCAGACCGCCGCAGCGGATGTCGTGCCAGGTCGCGGCCTCGATGGGCGTGAAGATGGAAACCCAGTCGCCTATCGCGTACTGATTCGTCCCCATCCAGGATTCGAACCCGGCATCGACCAGTTGCTGAAACAGTGCGTAGTTGTGCCGAATGCGACGGAACCGCTCGGAGAGGTCCAGGCCGCTGTGCAGCCGCTGGAATTGCTTGCCTTCCATGAATCGGTTCAGTGCGTGCAGTTGTTCCATGTCAGTCCTTGAAGCCTTGATGGCGCGGGGTGGTTGTGCGGATCGCCGGGGCCTGACCGATGAAGTTCTCAAACCTCATCTGCTCACCCAGGTAGGTCAGCGGGCACCGGCCGGGCTTGCCCTGGCGGTTTTTCATGATGAAAACCTCGGCGTATCCACGGTTATCCGTGTCTGGATTGTCCTGCTCTTCCCGATACAGGCCCAGCAGGATGTCGCTGTCCTGCTCGATGGATCCGCTGTCACGGAAGTCCGACAGGACCGGGCGCTTGTTCGGGCGCCGCTCGATGTCCCGGCCGAACTGGCTCAGGGCCAGCACGGCGATGTTCAGCGTCTTGGCCAGGATCTTCAGCCCTTTGGTGATGGCTTCGATCTGCTGGTAGCGCTTTTCCTCGGTGCCGGTCATGAGTTGCAGGTAGTCCACCACCAGCAGGTCCAAGCCGGACTTGCGCTTCACGGCCCGGGCCTTGGTGGCGACCTGGAGCAGGGACAGGCCGGGCTCGTCATCGACGAAGAGCGCCGTTTTTTCCAGCGCCTGGGCGGCGCGCGTGACGCGATCCCAGCTGTCCGCGTGCGGCGTGCGTCCGTCGGCGCGCGCCAGCGTGGCCGCCGAAACCTTGCCGACGCTGGCAATCGCCCGTTCGGTGACCTCGGATTCCGGCATTTCCATGGACAGGAACAGGACTCCAAAGCCGGCCAGAGCGGCATTCAGCGCGATGGTTTCCCCCAGGGCGGACTTGCCCATGCCGGGTCGGGCTCCCAGCGTCACCAGGGCGCCGCGGCGGATGCCGCCGTTCAGGAACGTGTCCAGGTCCACCAGGCCGGTCGGGATGCCGGGGTTCTTCGACTCGCCCATGAACCGGCGGTCCAGGTCGTGCACGTAGCGGCCCAGGGCCTCGCGGATGCTGGCCGGCTCTTTGCGGGTCGTGGATTCTGCAAGCCGGCCGAATTCTGCCTGGGCGGCGTCCAGCTTCTCGGCCGGTGTGAGCGTGCCGGAAACAATGTCGTGGACCTTGTGTGCAGCCTGCAGCATGCCGCGCAGCAGCGCCTTTTCCCGGACGATTTCCGCGTACCGGCCGATGTTCGCAGCGCTGGGCGTGTTCGTCATCAGGTCGTTCAGGTGCCGGATGTCGGCTTCCTGGCCGGCGGCTCGGATCGAGTCGAACACGGTCAGCACGTCGGCCGGCTTCTGCTGAGAGATCAGGCGCTGGATGTGGTCGAAGATCAGGCCGTGGGCGTGGACGTAGAACTGATCCCGGCGCAGGTCTCCAACGCGGTCGATCGCTTCGTTGTCCAGCAGCAGGCCGCCCAGCACCGCCTGCTCGGCGTCCAGGCTTTGCGGCGGGGCCGCGGCGAATTCTTCGGGCTCGTAGGGCGCGTTCATGCCGCCTCCTTGCGCAGTGACGCCTGGGCCTGGATGCCCTGGGTGGACAGTTCGTACACGGGGCCGGCATCGGTCTGTTTGGCGAACCAGAGCCGGTAGTAGCCCTTCTCGACGTAGTTCAGGAAGTGCCGCCGCCAGTCGGCCTGCAGCCTGGATTCGTGGGTGCCGTCAGGCAGGAATTCGCGCTTGAACACGTCCCAGGCGATCTGCACGAACTCCATCGGCAAACCCGTGGATTCGACGTAGGTCAGCAGGGGCTGGTAGCCGCTGATGGGCTTCTCACCGGCCTGCACGCACTGGTCGATGAAGGTTTTCAACTGGATGCGCGGCTTGCGCTCCCGTTTTGGCTTGGGTGGGCTCTCACCCCCCTGGGGGTTAGGGGGTGTATTTGTTTTTATATATCCCTGTCCCTGTCCCTTAAGGACGTTTTCCGGCGGATTTCCTGCGGAATGATCGTCGGAATCTGGATCATTTCCACCGGATGAACCATCTTTTCCGCTGGAATCGTTTTGATTTCCGCTGGAATTCCCGTTCTTTCCATTGGAATCTGTCGGCCATGTTTTAGGTTTTCCAGCGGAAAGCCACTCATCGAGGGTGGGCATGTCTTCCTTCTGGACGCCGCTTTTCCGCAGCCTGTCCAGCAATTTCCGGTGCGCGTACTCATGCTTCGACGCCCATGCCTCTCGGGCCTTTTCCGCGATCACCGAGTGGTACAGACGCCCGTCGCTGCATTTGACCCAGCCGCGCAGCGCGCCGTCCCGGTGCTTCGCCCATTCGCCCACGGCGCGGCCGAATCCGGCCAGGGCGGCCAGGGTCTTGTCGTCGTCTGGCAGGCTGGCGGCCGGCACCTGGTGCCAGGATGCGCACCACAGCAGCACGGCACAGCGGAATTCTTCACCGGTGACGTGGATTGCCAGGTCGCTGTCCCGAAGACGCACGACATCCAGCGGCAGGAATGCGAAGTCGCGCAGATCGCAGTCGGCGGGGGTGAGGGGGGCGGGCAGATCCATCATGCTGCTTCCCCATGCACCACGCGCGCCAGCGGCACGATGGCGACCTGATAGGCGGCCTCGGCGGCCGGCAACCACTGGTTGCGCCGGATCAGCGCGGCGCGTGTCGCGTCCACAGCCTCCCATTCGCGGCGCCAGCGGTCCTCGCGCGCCATGCCGCCCTGGTCGTGGTCGCGGTGGCAGACCGGGCACAGCGGGAACGTGAGGCTGTCGCAGGCCTTGCGGCCCATGCCCTTGCCGAAATTGACGTGGGCGCATTGGCTTGGACCGACGCGGCGGCAAGCCGCGCAGGGAAGGGCGGCCACGGCGCGCCGGTGGCGCTCGGAGCGCCAGGGCTTGTTCTTGGGGATCATCATGCTGTGGCCTCATTCAGAGACAGATCGACCCCGCGCGGCTCGAAATCGGCCCGGATCGCGTCGATGTACCGGGCGATCTGGCCCCGGTCCATGATCGACGTGACGGGCCAGTAGGCCATCATTGCCAACTTGGTTTCGTAGGGCAGGGGCTTGATCGATTGGTCGTAGACTTCGCGGAAATGGGGGTCTTCGGCGCGCAGGATGGGCACGCCGAAATGCAGCTTGCAGTAGCGCTTCCAGCCGGCCGCGTCGTCGTGCGGCATGGCCTGGGCCATCAGTTCGTAGATGACGTGCGTGCCGGCGTTCTGGGCGCCCGTGCGGGGTGGGGGGGCGATGCGTACCGTCCAGCCGTCAGGGGCCGACACGATGGCCTTGGCGGCGAATCCGCGCACCTGGGGGGTATTGAGGATGTAGGTCTGGCGTTCCATCACGACCTCCCCAGCACCCGGCGCAGCGCGGCGACTTCTTCGCGCAGCTCTCGGTTCTCGCGTTCGACCTCGGTTTCTCGCTTGCGGATCGAACCCAGGTCATAGCCCCGGTCGTGCAGCATCCAGAGTAGGGGAGCGTCATTGCCGCACAGATCCATCAGCGCGCAGAACCGATCCCACTTGATGCCTTCCTGGCCCGACTGCCAGCGGGAAAACTGGCCCTTGTCGACCTTCAGAGCGTGCTGCAATTCCTTGTCCAGGGAGAACCCGGCCAGTTCCGCGCACATGTCGATGGCCGCGCCCAGGGACTGCTTGCGGGCGACCTCGTCGGATGGAACCGCGATGTTTTGCAGGGGCAGCGACGGCTGCTTCATGGCTGCCTCTCAAGGCTGCTCAACATCGTTGAGAGGTGTTGAGAAGTAAAAAGGGCGAAAATTTTTTGCATGACGGCGCCGCGGCGCTGAGACAAATTCGCCCGAGGGGAGAAATGCGGATCGACAGGGAAGGGCCGGCCGGAGAGACTGCCGGCATGGACGAGCACACGCGATACAGGCTGATGGATCAGGCCGAAGAATTGGCGCTGCAGGCGTTCGGGTCGGCGGCCGAGGTCGAGCACATCGAAGCGGTGTTCGAGCGGCTGCTGTGGGCGTGGCAGCGCGGCCTGCCGGCCGATGGCGCGGCGACGGTGCACTGAGGCGCCGGGTATTGGGTGGCCGGTTCCAGCCGGGTATGCTTGGAAGCGCCAACAACCAAACTTTTCCAGAAAGGAACCGACCATGAACGACGTGGCCAAGTTTTTCGAAGACAACGTAGCGCGCATCAATTCCGCCTCCGATCCGCTGGGGTGGAATCTAAACAACGGCCTGTTCGCCCTGTGTCGGCAATTGGACCGGATCGAGAGCAACCAGCGCGATCTAGAACGGCGGCTACAGCAGATCGAGCAGATTCTTCGAGTTCGGTAGCTGTGAGCAGGCAGCCGGCCCGCACCGACCAGCGGGATATCGCGGCCTGGAAGTCCGCCGTGAGCAAGAGCAGATCAGACATCTGCAGCCTTCGCGGCTTGGGTGGTGGCGAGTTCGGGCCAAATCGCGGCCCAGGTGTTGGGCCACATGCGATGACGCGGAACCGCACCACCCGTGGCCCGCTCAAGCGAGGCACCGTAATCAGTGGGAACCGGGCGAAGCCCTTTCTTCCACTGATAGAGGACAGACGGGGACACCTTCACATCACGCGCGACCGCTGCGGCAGGCCGGGCATCAGGAAGGGCGAAGTACGCGGCGATGATTTCGTGCTGTTCCATAGCAGAACTATAGCAAAGCTACAGAAAACATCAAGCCATGCTATAGATTTTTTTCAGTAGCTTTGCTATATGGATATCTGGACAGAAAAAGAGGAAGCCGAGAGGCTCAAGACGCGGTTCGACGGCTTGGACATTCCGCGGGCGGCATTCGCACGCAAGCACAAGGTGCCCGGCGGCGATGCCATGATCTATCAGCACATCACCGGTCGGCGCCCCATCAGCATGGAAGCCGCCATTGCCTATGCAAAGGGGTTTGGTGTGCCGCTGGAAGACATCAGCCCGCGTCTGGCCAAAGCCGCAGCGGCCGGCCTGGAGATCAGCGGCGTCGATGTGCAGCAGGGCGGCCAGAGGACCGAGGATGGCTTCGTGTTGCCCAGGTTCGATACTGGCGGTTCGATGGGGCGCGGTCTGGACCTACCGGACCAGCCGGGCGTTATCGAAAGCGTGCGGGTGTCCCATGAGTGGATGCAGAAGAACGTGCGCAACTACACGGCCATCAGCAACCTGCGTATCGTGACCGGGTTCGGGGACTCCATGCGCCCGCTGTTCAATCCTGGTGATCCGTTGATTGTGGACTGCGGCGTGCTGACCGTGGATTTCGACTCGATTTATTTTTTCCGCGTCGGCATGGAAGGCTTTATCAAGCGTCTGCAGCGCGTCCCGTCTGCTGATGGCCTTACGCTGCAGGTGATTTCAGATAACACGAAGTACCCGCCGTGGCCCGTCACGCCAGACATGGATTTCGAGGTGTTCGGGCGCGTATTGAAGGTTTGGAGAAGCGAGGATTTTTGAGGGAATAATTTACGCTGTTTGGGGCTGGCCAAAGTATAGAAAAACTCAAGGGGATTGCGGCTATGGGTATAGTTTTTGGGGTTTTGCTCGCTTTTTTGCTGCCTGCCTGCGTGCTTATAGGGGCGGCATTATTTATCGTCTCGGCAGTAATGGCGTTTAAAGGACTAGGTAGTTGGGGGGCAGCGATAGCCGTTTGGTTTTTCTTTACAGCAATTACGGGCTACCGGTTCATGGGAATGGCGACCAGGATGGGGGATCGCGCTATAGTGATGGGACCCACGGCAACCGTAATAACCCTTTTGTTGGTGGGAGCGCAAGTCCTACAAAATCCGCCGCGATACTCCGCCTGGTGGGCGCTATTAACGCCAGTATTTTTTATTGTTATATCGTCATTGCTGACATGGCTCTATTCGGTATTATTTAGAGGGAAATAGAGTACAGCAGACTAGGCTCCATCAGCTGTCACAGCCGCCTTCGGGCGGCTTTTTTGCGTTCTTAGGGTAATCCCTATAGCACCCATAGCATGAATCTATAGCAAAGCTATTGCATTTATCTGTAGCTTTGCTATAGTGTCTCCCATCGCCCCACCACACGGGCATGGGAGACCATCATGAGCACCACTCTGCCGAGCCTGCCGACCTACGGTAGCGCCTTCACCTCGAACGCCGGTCGGCGCTTCGACATCCGCACTTGCGACATTCCCGGGATCACGCAGCCCGTCAGCATCCGCACGGAGTCCTTCCTGATTCTGCTGGACCTGGACGAAGCCACCGCCCTGGGCACGCGCCTGATCGCCGCTGCTGATCACTACCGCAAATCTGCGCGGGCCGTTGAATCTGTCGCGGAAGGGGCCTGACATGGAAGCCAAGCACACGCCGGGACCGTGGTACCAGGGCACAGGCGAACAGCAGTATTGCGTGTACGACAAAAAGTGCTGGATCAATCCTGACGGCAGTCGAGGCGGGGAAACGCCAAACCTGGTGATCGTCGTCTCGCCAGCCGACGCGGTGGCAAATGCCCGCCTGGTCGCCGCCGCGCCTGATCTGCTGGAAGCCTGCCAAGTATTCGCGGAATGGCTGCGCCGGGAAGACGTCGGGTTCGGTGGCAGCCGCGACACCCCAGAGGGCGAGGCCGCGTGGAGCGAGTGGTTCCACGGCAATCTTGATCTGTGTAGGCGGGCACAGGACTTGGCCCGCGCTGCCATCGCCAAGGCCACCGGGGAGGCCACATGCTGACCACCACCAAAGGCCCGGGCGATTTCGCCACCTGGCCGCTCGATCCGGCCGACGTCGTGGATCTGGATGGCGACGACATCCGCGACGTGCTGGCCGAGCGCGTTCAGTTCGATCCTGTGAGCCGGACCCGTCATGACTTGCTGTCCGCCATGCACGAGGAATTCGTTCTCGATGACCCCGATTGTCAGGACGAAGCGATCACGTTTCTCGCGCGGCACATCGATGACGCCGATTTTCCTCTGTATCTGCGCGAGCGCTTGAGCGGCGCCTTCGATGACATCGCCCGCACCACCGATATCCCTTTCGAACTCGCCCGATCCCGTCAGCGGGACCGTGCGGACGCGCTCGACCACTGATTTCCCCGACAAGGACCACACCATGACCAAGAAATACGAATTCGTCGAAGACGACACCATCACCATCGCGCCGGGCCGCGTCGTGCGCCGCATCCGTGCCCTGGTCGCCATCGCCGCGACCGCATGGACGCCGGCCTGCGCGCCGGGCGACCTGGGCGGCTACATCGAGAAGGAGAGCAACCTGTCCCAGGTCTACGGCGACGCCTGGGTCTCCGGCGACGCCCGGGTCTACGGCGACGCCTGGGTCTCCGGCAACGCCCAGGTCTACGGCAACGCCCAGGTCTACGGCGACGCCCGGGTCTCCGGCAACGCCCAGGTCTACGGCAACGCCCAGGTCTACGGCGACGCCCGGGTCTACGGCGACGCCCGGGTCTACGGCGACGCCCGGGTCTACGGCGACGCCTGGGTCTCCGGCAACGCCCAGGTCTACGGCGACGCCCGGGTCTACGGCGACGCCTGGGTCTACGGCGACGCCCGGGTCTACGGCGACGCCCAGGTCTACGGCGACGCCCGGGTCTCCGGCAACGCCCAGGTCTACGGCCGAGGCCTCATTTTCTGGGCTTCCATCGTCGGCAGCGAGAACGGCACCCTGACGGTCTACAACGGCCGCGACAACACGCTGTTGGTCACGCGCGGCTGCTTCTCTGGCACCGTCGATGAGTTCTTGGCCGCGTCTGCCGCGAAACACGGCGAGCGCATCCAGCACGAGTATCAACTGCTGATCGAGGTCGCGCGGTCCCGCATCGAAGCGGCGCGCGCGAACACTCCTGTGCTGGCCGAAGAGCCCGCGCCCGCCGAGGCCACCGAATGAGCCCGCGCCTTTTCCTGGCCCGGCGCCGTGCCGGGCTGCACCCCGGCTTCGTCCGGGCCGTCGAATCGAAGCCGGACCTGCCGCCCGAAATCTATGCATACCCGGCCCAGGCTCGGCGCGACGCTCCCAATCCATGGAAGCCGTCGAAAGTCCCGACCGTCCCCCAGGCGGAACCCGCGCCGCGCGCTGTGTGCGGCCTGCTGATCGCGGCCTACGTTGCGTTGGGCGTCGCGCTGTGGATCGCGGCGTCGATCGTGCCGGCCCCTGCTATCTGAAGGAGAAATCATGAGCAGCACCGAAATCATCGAGGCGCAGCAGACTGCGGTCGCCGCGCCGTCCAATCCGGCTCCGGTCGGGTCCCCCATGGCCCTGGCAATCTCCGCGCTGCAAAGCGGGATGACCGCCGAACAGATCGGCCAGATGATGGACCTGCAGGACCGGTACAACGCCGCCCAGGCCAAGAAAGCATTCGATGAAGCGTTCGCTGCGTTCAAGGCCGAAGCCGTTTCCATCAGGAAGGGCAAGGAAACCACCGCCGGGCCGCTGGCTGGCCGCAAATACGCGGTGCTGGATGACGTCGTGCGCGCCGTGACGCCTGCACTGTCCAAGCATGGCCTGTCCTCCAGTTGGAAGCTGACCATCGATGACAAGGACTGGATGGAGGTCACATGCTACCTGCGCCACGTTGGCGGCCATCAGGAAAGCGTGAGCATGGGCGGCCCCCCGGACGATGGGGCGGGGCGCAACAAGATCCAGGCCCGCGCCAGCACGAAGACCTACCTGGAGCGCTACACCCTGAAGGCCATCACCGGCCTGTCCGAGCGTGACGACGATGACGATGGAGCAGGGGGCGCGGCCAGCGAGGATGTGATGCTGGACTGGCAGGCCGCCATCGATGCGGCGCAGACCGTGGATGGCCTGGAACAGGTCCGCCGCGATGGCGTCAAGGCGTTCAAGCTGGCCGAAGATTACCGCACGTTCATGGGCTTCGTCCAGGCGCGCCTGAAGGCCATCAAGAAAGAGGCCGGCCATGCGTGAAATCCTGATCCGCTGCTCCAGCCTCGGGCGTCTCATGACCGAGCCGCGCACGAAGGCCGAGGGCATCCTGTCCAAGGGCGCGAAGACCCTCATCCGCGAACTTGCCCGCCAGGAAATCCTGGGGGTCGATGTCGAGGTCTCCACGAAGGAAACGGAAAAGGGCATCGAGTGCGAGCCGGACTCCATCGCGCTGTTGAACAGCGTTCGCGGCCTGAGTCTGACGAAGAACACCGAACGCCGCTCCGATGGCTTCATCACCGGGGAATGCGACCTGTTCGACGCTGAGCGCCGGCGCGGCCACGACCTGAAGACCGCGTGGTCCGCTGCGACCTTCCCCTGCTGGGTTGTTGACGCCGCGGACAGTGGCTACGAATGGCAGATGCGCGGCTACATGAAGCTGTGGAATGCCGATGAGTGGGAGGTCAACCATGTCCTGGTCGACACCCCCGAACACCTGATCCGCTGGGAGCCTTTGCAGCTGCACATCGTGTCCCACATTCCCGAACACATGCGGCTGACCACCTGGACCGTAAAGCGCGATCCGGACAAGGAGGCCGCCATGGTCGAGCGCGTCAAGGCCGCCCGGGAATATTACGCCGAGGTGATCGAAGAATTCGACGCCCTGCACCCCGATCTCATCCCCACCACCGCATAGGAGCATATCCATGTACGCAGAAAATTCCATCCGTTCCGGATCTTCCACCCTCGGCACCGCCACGGAAATGGCGCAGAAGGAAGGCGAAATCACCACGGCATGCTTCGAGCTGGCCGGAGAAATTGATCTGCTGGAGGGGCATTTGTCAAAGCTGGTTCAACGTCTCGCCCCGGTTTCGGTCCCGGAACCCCCCACAACTGCCGCCGACAAGAATGGCGTTGACCTTCGGTATGCCGCCCCTCTCGCCAGCAACATCGATGCCGCCAGTCAGCGCATCCGGCGCCTGATTGAGGTCATTTCTGGTGCGTCCAACCGCCTGGAACTTCCCTAATCACCAGCCCATTCACAAGGAACCCTCATGACCATCGAGCAAGAAATCCAGGCCAAGGGCCTGACCGCGCCCCGGATCACCCCGGCCGACATCGAGGCGAACATCGTCTCCGAAAACTACTTCACGGGTTTCGAGGCGTCCGCGATGGGGACGGCCCGATATCTGGAGGGGCACGAGGACCGTCACGTAGACGCCCTGCGCCTGCTGACCTTCTGCATCCTGGTGCTGCGCAACGGTTTCACCGTCACGGGGGAATCGGCGTGCGCCAGCCCCGAGAACTTCGACGCCGAGATCGGCCGCAAGATCGCGCGCAGCAACGCCGCGCAGAAAATCTGGCCCCTGATGGGCTACGCCCTGCGCACCGAACTGGCCCGGCCCGCACTGACCGATGCAGACGCCGCTGCGGATCTCGCTGGCACCGCGCGCCCCGATCACCCCACCATCTGACCACCAGGAGCCCACATGCTCACACTCGAACACCAGACCGGCCAATTCACAAACTTCAACCCACGCCCGGAGAAGCACGGCCCGGACACCGTTCCCGGCGCCGATCTGAAGATCACGATGACGGTCAGCAATGACCTGCTGGCCGAGTTTCACCCCACGCTCAAGTCCATGCTGTTTCGGGAGCCGAACCCCGACGAACAGGATCTGGTTGAAAAGGCCGTCGTCGGCGAACGCGACCTGACCCGGCTGCGGTTCGGCAACCATGTCAACGCGATCCGCTGGGCCAGCGAAATCGTGGGTGCCGATCTGACGATCCACTACGGCACCGGCGGAAAATCCGACATCGAACTGACCGACGTGACAGTGGACGGCTTCGTGTTCGAGCCCATGGACGGCGGCAGCGTCGTCGTGACATTCCGCGTGAAGTGCAGCCCGAACGAGAAGCAGGGGGGGCAACTGTTCACGCTCATGGGCGGCGAAATCGAGTTCACGCTGGCCCCGCCCGAAGACGGCCCCATCGAATAACTCCCTCCCGGGCCAGGCCGGGCCGCTTCGGCGGAAGACCTTCGGCGGCTGCCCGCCGAGCCCTGGAACGGCAGTACCGGCGCGGATATTGATCTGCCTCTCGCGGCCAGCGGCGGGACCCCAACATCGGGCATGGACCGCCTGCCCACCAATTTGAGGAAATGACATGAGCGCAGAAGACTATGAAGACGTGCCGGGCCTTGGAGCCGGATTCCCGTTTCCGCCTGACCGTCGCAATGCGGCGCCGTACAAGTGCCGGTTCTGCAAATCCGAAATCAGCTTCAAAAATCGCAAGCCGCTCAACCCGGACGGTACAGCGCACCATTGCAAAGCTTACCGGGCCGAAAAACAGGCCCCGGCGCCCGCTGTCCCTGCGGACCCGCAGCCCATGTTGTATGCCCTCGCTGCCATGAACGCCATCATCGGCGGACAGATCCAGGCGGGCGGCGTGAATTTCATTCACAGCATGAATTTCCACGACGTGGCTGACGCGGCGTGGCAAGTGGCCGCCGCGATGGTTTCAGCGGAGAAAAACCATCGGGACGAGTTTGGAGGCTGACATGAGCGAACGAAACGACGGCGGCCCGGCTTTCCCCTTCGAGGGCGGCGCAAACAACGGCATCCAGCCAAGCAGCGGCAATCCCGAGCCGGTGTGGGATGCAGCCGACCAGAAGATCATGGATGTGCTGGGGCCGATCCAGAGGATGCTTTCGGACGCACTCCCGCTGATCGACGCCCTGGTGGCTGAGATCGCTCGGCTGCGCGCAGACCGCGATTCATGGGCCGAACAGGCCTCCGCGCGCGTGAGCGACTGGGACGAGATGCGGGCGGGTCGGGATCGGCTGTGCGAAGCGCTGGAAGCCATCGCGGCCTACCCGTACACACGGGATCAAGAAATGGGCGTGGCGGCAATGCGCAAGATCGCCCGCGCCGCCCTACAGGGAGAATCCCATGAAAGCTGATACTGCATCCTGGCTCGCCGCTCAGGACAAAACGCCGTATGAAGAAGGGCGACAAGCCAAACGCGACGGGCGCGGCTGGTTCGCCTGCCCATATTCCGACCCGCTGCGCCGCGAGGCCTGGTTTCGCGGATTCGATGATCAGCCACGGCATCAGGAGCCATCATGACCCAAGAAATTAAGCTGCTGCCCTGCCCGTGCTGCGGCAGTCCGGCACGCATGAGCGACGAATACCAGGCCAGCGATGGCGAGCCGGCCGTCGAGTGCTCAGAATGCAATCTGCTGTCGTGGACCGTGGCGGATTGGAACCGCCGAGCTGCCGCTGAAATGAACGACGACATCGAGCTGCCGCCCCTGCCCGCGTCCCTGCTCGATGTCGAAGCCGAGGCCCGGGCCTACGCGCGAGCGGCGGTCGAGTCCGGCCGGACGGTGCCGAGCAAGAGAGAGATATTCGATTTGGTCATGAGGTTGGATGATGGCCGATTGTCGAAAGTCCCGCTTGCGACCGTGGAAAAGCTAGTCCACGAGGCCTTGTCCCGCTACGGCCAGCCTCTCTGCTGCGCCGACGCGCAGAGAGGGCTTCAAAGAGGCGCAGAGAGCCAGCCTGCCGCGAGCGGCTGGACGCCGCCAACCGCCGACGAGCATCTGCAAGCACTCGCCGCTGGCGACCTGATGGCTCTGGCCGAAGAAGCGGGCGGCAATCGGGTTGCTGAAAACGCGGTCGAAGTGACGCGGGATGACATCTCCAGGATCATCACCGCTGCCTCGCAGCCTGCCGCGAGCGCGGAGCCGGTGGCATACCTCACGCGCAACGAGGACGGCGATCCTGCGATGCTGTTTTTCGACCGCACCGAGGCCGCGACGTACTGCGCTGATGACGAGCAGCCCGAGCCACTGTACGCCGCCCGTGCGGCGAAGGAACAGCCCTGCAACCACATCTTCGAGGCCCGGCCGATCGACGGCAGCCGGTCCGGCCCGGAGAGCGAGGCTGACCATGGCTGACCTGAATCCCTTCGCCGGCCTGATCCGGCAAGTTCTGGCCTACCGCTCGCCGGCGCCGAAGAAGATGGAAATGCCGCGCATCGACCCGTACGATCGCGTCCTGGCAGTCGATCGCATGGCCCGAGGCGAAAGCCCGTCCGCGATCGCCGCGGAACTGGGCGTCACGAAGGGCGCGGTGTTGGGCTGGCAGCGCAAGGCCCGGGCCGAAGCCGAAGCAGCGGAGGTGGAGCGTGGCTGATACCTGTCAAACCTGCGGCAGCCCGTCGCATTTGGGGTGCACCTGCATTTGCGCGGACATCCGCTCTCCCGACGCCTACGTCCCGCCGGCATGCATCGATGACGCCCGCCGCGTGCTTGCCGGGCAGGATCCGGACGCGGCCCGGCAGGCGGAGCAGCGGTGGCCGGCCCGGGTGTGGCGGGCGGCGCTGAAGATCGTGATCAATGAACAGCAGGAGGCAGCATGAAAGCCCTGAAGATCAAGGATGTGGTGGAAAAAGTGTCGCTGGGCCAATCCACGGTCTACAAGATGGTGGCCGCGGGCGAGTTCCCGAGGCCGTTTCAGATTGCGCCCAATCGCGTTGCGTGGGTAGAATCCGAGGTCGACGCGTGGCTGGCCGAACGGGCAGCATCGCGCACCACGGAACCGGAGGCGGTCAGCCCGGCCTGAACAGGCATGGGGGTCGGCAAGGGGGTGAGCAGGATCGCCGAACGTGAGATTCAAACACGGCGCGGCTTTCCATCCCCTGTTTGCCTGACACCGCTTCCGCCAATCGCGCCCGGGCGGCCCCGTCGTCATCGGGCCAAGGGACCCACGGCATGGATCACTGCATCAAGGGGCGCAGCGCGCTGACGCCCGAAGACCGGGACTGGACGCGCCGGGCCATCCGCATCCTCGAGGCCGACGGCCGGCGTTCCGCCGACACGCACCTGGTGAAGCCGGACTTTCCGGGGCTGCGCGGCATCGACATCTATTTCAAGGACGAAAGCACGCATCCGACCGGCAGCCTCAAGCACCGGCTGGCGCGTTCCCTGTTCCTGTACGGCATCTGCAACGGCCGCATCCGCGAGAACACCCTGCTGGTCGAGGCCTCGTCCGGGTCGACGGCGGTGTCGGAAGCCTATTTCGCCCGCCTGCTGGGCCTGTCCTTCGTCGCTGTGATGACGCGCTCGACCAGCCAGCAGAAGATCGAGGCGATCGAACGGTTCGGCGGGCGCTGCCATTTCGTGGACCACGCCCGGGAAGTCTACGGCGCGGCCCAGGCCATCGCCGACGAGGCGGGCGGCTATTACCTGGACCAGTTCACGCACGCCGAGCGCGCCACGGACTGGCGCGGCAACAACAACATCGCGGAAAGCATCTTCCGCCAGATGTCGGGCGAATTCCACGCCGTCCCGGAATGGGTGGTCATGAGCGCCGGCACCGGGGGGACCTCGGCCACCATCGGCCGCTTCATCCGCTACCGCAACCTGGACACCCGGCTCTGCGTGGTCGACGTCGAGGGCTCCGCCTTCTACGAGGCCTGGCAAAGCGGCGACATGAACATCACGGCCACGGGTTCCCGCATCGAGGGGATCGGCCGCCCGCGCGTCGAGCCTTCCTTCATCCCGACCGTCATCGACGAGATGATCCGCGTCCCCGACGAAGCCTCGATCGCGGCCGCGCACGTGCTGTCCGACCGGCTGTTCCGCCGCGTCGGCGGCTCGACGGGGACGAATTTCATGGGCGTGCTGTGCATGGCGTCGCTCATGCGGCAGCAGGGGCGGACCGGATCCCTGGTCACCCTGATCTGCGACAGCGGTGACCGGTACGCGACCAGCTATTATGATGAGGCCTGGCTGCGTTCGCAGCGACTGGACATCGGCGGATGGCGCGAGCGGATCGAGCATTTCCTGGACACCGGGGAGGGCAGCCTCCTGTGAGTCGGCGATCGGCGGCCGCCATCCTGGGGCTGCTGCTGGTGGGCCTGTCGCCGGGATCCGCGCCGGCCGCTCCGCGGGCCGTGGATTGCGCCGGCGCGCGGCATGTGCGCCTGAACGAGCCCGTCGTCGTCGACCCCGGGGAACTGGCCCGGTTCCGCGCCTTGCCGCCCCTGCGCGTGCTGGCCCTGGACGCGCCGCCCATGGTGCGCCGCGATGCGGATCGTGGCGTCTATTCCGGCATCGGCATCGATGCCTGGTGTTTCATCGCCGGCCGGCTCGGACTGCGCTACGACATCGAGCCTGAGCGGGGCCGGACCGTGGCGGATCGGATCGGCCTGATCCAGACGGGCGGCGCCGATGTCCTGATCCCGCTCAGCCTGCGGCCGGACCGCGCGCGGCACGGCCTGTTCACCCGGCCCTATTACGAGAGCCGCTACGCCGTCATCGCCCGCAAGGGGTGGCAGCCGCCGATCTACCGGATGGACGACCTGGCGCGCTATCGCGTCGGCGTCGTGCATGGCGTCGCGTTCGAGCCCATCCTCCGCGGCCTCGTGCCGGCGGAGCAGTTGCGGGCGTACGACCAGGCCTCCAGCGACGGCATGTTCCAGGCCCTGCGCGACGGCGAGATCGACGTGGCCGTGTTCAACAAGAGCATTTTCGCGGAGAAGCGCTACAGCCACGAATACTTCGATCTGGAGATCGTGCTGGTCCTGCAGGAGTATCCGCGCGCCTACCGGTTCTACTTCAGCGACACCCCCGAGCATCGCCGCCTGGTGCCGGTGTTCGACCGCTATCTCGCGGCGCTGGACGTGTCGGAGTCCGTCGCGCGGCACGAGGTGGGCGAGGGCCAGCTCATCGAGCGCTACGTGGCCCAGCGCAGCCAGCGGGTCCTGCTGCAGGTCGCCAGCGGCGCCGCGGCGCTCCTGGCCCTGGCGTCCTTCCTGGCCCTGCGCCGCTACCGCCGGCTGTCCCGCCTGCTGGCCGAACGCAACCAGCACATCCTGCAACAGCAGGATGCCCTGCAGGCCGCCAACCTGGAACTGGCGAAGCAGAGCCAGACCGACGGCCTGACCCATCTGGCCAATCGGCGCCATTTCGACCAGACGCTGGCGCGCGAGCATGCGCGCTGGCGGCGCACGGGTTCGCCCCTGAGCCTGATGATGCTGGACGTGGATCATTTCAAGCGCGTCAACGACCACTTCGGCCATCAGGCCGGCGACGACTACCTGCGCGCCATCGCCCAGGCGCTGCGCGGCAATGCGGCCCGGCCCGCCGACCTGCCGGCGCGCTACGGCGGCGAGGAATTCGCCTGCCTGCTGCCCGACACCGACGCCGAGGCCGCCCGGGCCGTGGCCGAACGCATCCGCGAGGCGGTGGCGCGGCTCGAATTGCCGAATCCCCGGGCGGGCGTCCCCCATGTGAGCGTGAGCATCGGCATCGCCACCCTGGAAGGCGGGCACGCCGGCGCGCGGGAGCTGCTGGCCGCCGCCGACGCGCAGCTGTACGCCGCCAAGCGGGCGGGGCGGGACCGGGTGCATGCGGTGGCGCTGAACTGAGCCGCTTTCGCCATCGGGCCGTCCCGTCTGATTCGGTACAATGCCGCATCACATCATGCCCGAGTGGTGAAATCGGTAGACACAAGGGACTTAAAATCCCTCGCCGCAAGGCGTGCCGGTTCGATTCCGGCCTCGGGCACCAATCCGACTCTTGCCTCCCGGGGCGTGGAGCGTGCCTATGCGGGATCGGCCGATGCCGCGCGGATTCACACATCGAAGGGTCTGGGCGGTCCTGGCCTGGGGCCTGTCGCTGCTGCTGGCGATCGGCGCGATGGCGCTGTGGCAGCAGCGGTCGCTGGCCCAGGAACTGGAACGGGAAAGCGGCGCGCTCAACCGGCTGGTGTCCCAGCGGGCCGGCCAGCACGACGCGCACCTGACGGCCCTGTCGGCCATCGCCTCGGCGTCCGCCGAGCCGGCACCCGACCTCTTCCTGGAGGTCGCGTCGACCATCACGCATTTCTACCCGCGCATCGACGACGTGCAGCTCGTCGCGCTCGACCCGCGCGGACCCGTGATCGGCACCGGTCCGCTGGCGCCGGACGTCGCCGACATGGTCCGCGCGGCCGCCCGTGCGTCCACGGGGGGCATCGCGCTGATGCCCTATCCCGGGCGGGCGCATCATTACATGATGATCAAGCGCAGCCCCAACACGCCCGAGGCGCGCCATGGCCTGATGCTGGGGATCGACGCCGAAAAGCTGCTCGACGAGGCGGGAGCCTTCTGGCGCCGGCCGGGCGTCGTCCTGGCCCTGTCCATGCCCGACGGCCGCCCGCTGGCCGGCCAGGCCCATCCGGCCGGCGCCGTGCGGTCCGGCCGCGTCATCGGCAGCGCATCCCAGCCGCTGGTCCTGGAGACCGGCCTGGACGTCGGCTGGACCGATCGGCTTCCGCCTGCGCCGACCGCGCTGCTGCTCGCCCTCGTCAGCCTCGCCTACTGGGCGGCGCTCGGCGCCTGGCGGCAGCGGGCGCGCGCCCGCGCGGTGGCGGAACAGGCGCGGATCAACGCGCTGGAGTCGCGCCTGGCCCACGCCTCGCGGGTCAACGCGCTGGGCGAGATGGCCAGCGGCCTGACGCACGAACTGACGCAGCCGCTCACGGCCATCCTGGCGCAGGCGCAGGCCGGCAAGCGGCTGGCGGCGCAGGGGCGGGGCGCCGCGCTCGAATCCGTGCTGGACGGCACGATCGCCCAGGCCCGCCGCGCGTCGGCCATCCTGGAACGCTTCCGCGACTGGTCGCGTCCCCGGCAGGCCTCGGCCGCCACCTTCGACCTGAGGGACGCGGTGCGCAATGTCCAGGCGCTGCTGGGGCCCAAGGCGGCGTCCAGCGGGGTGCGGCTCGAGTTTTCCGTGCCCGGAGAATCCGTCCCCGTCCGGGCCGATCCGGTCGAAATGGAGCAGGCGGCGTTCAATCTCGTGCGCAATGCGATCGAGGCCGTGGAGGGGCGGGCCGATGCCCGGATCGCCGTCGACCTGCGGCCGGCGGCGGGCCGCGCCGTGCTCGACGTGGCGGACAACGGCCCCGGCGTCGCGCCCGGCATCCGCGCGGACCTGTTCACGCCGTTCGCCACCACGCGGGACGGCGGGATGGGACTGGGGCTGGCGCTGAGCCGGCGCCTGGTCGAGCGGATCGATGGCGACCTGGACCTGGTCGACGGGGCGGGGCCTGGCGCGACCTTCCGCATGACGATCCCGCTGGCCGGGGAACCAACGGGGGAGGACCGGTCATGACGCATCCCGTCTACCTGGTGGACGACGACGAGGCGGTGCGTGAGGCCCTGTGCCTGCTGCTGTCCACGGTCGGTGTCGCGGCCCGGGGCTTCGCCGACCCGGGCCTGTTCCTGGCCCAGGTCGCCCGGCTGGAGCCCGGCTGCCTGATCCTGGACATCCGCATGCCGGTCATCTCCGGGCTCAAGCTGCAGGAGCGCCTGATCGGTCAGGGCGTGGATTGGCCGATCATCGTCATTTCCGGGCATGGCGACATCGACGCGTGCCGGCGCGCCTTTCGCAATGGCGCGATCGACTTCCTGTCCAAGCCCATCGACGAGCAGGACCTCATCGACGCCATCCAGCGCGGGCAGGATGCGCTGGACGGGCAGTTGCGGCGGCGCGCGCAGCGGGCCGAGACCCTGGAGCTGCTGGCGGCGCTGACGCCGCGCGAGCGCCAGGTGCTCGACCGCGTCGCCCAGGGCTACACCACGCGCCAGATCGCCGACGCGCTGGAACTGTCGCCGCGCACCGTCGAGACCCATCGCGCCGCCATCGGCGCCAAGCTGGGCACCACCTCGCAGGCCGAATTGACGCGCCTGTGGATCGAGGGCCAGGCGTCGGCTCCGTAGAACTACGGACTTTCGCGCGAACGCCACGAATACCCGGGCGGGCGGCCGGCCGGTAACCTTTCATCGTTCACTCGTTCAACCCCGAGCAACCCTGAAAGGAACCGATATGATCCGCAAACTCTCCCTCGCCGCCCTCCTGTGCTCGCCGGTCCTGGCGTCCGCCGCGACCCAGCTGCCCACCGCGCCGTACCTGCCGCTGGAACTGGCGACCAAGGCGGCGGACGCCGCGCTGAAGGCGTGCGTCGCCCAGGGCCACAACGTCAGCGTCGCCATCGTGGCGCGCGACGGCGGCACCAAGGTGCTGCTGAAGGCCGACAACGCCGGCCCCCACACCGCCAGCAGCGCCCAGGGCAAGGCCTTCACGTCGGCCGCCATGGGCCGCGACACCGCCGGCCTGGCCGACTTCATCGCCTCCAAGCCCGCCAACGACGGCCTGCGCGACATGGATGCCCGCATGGTCATCCAGGCGGGCGGCCTGCCGGTCAAGTTCGGCAAGGCGCTGGTGGCCGGCATCGGCGTGGGCGGCGCGCCCTCCGGCGACATCGATGCCGGCTGCGCGGCCGCCGGCCTGAAGGCGATCGGCGCGGAATAAGCCTTTTCCGCCGGAAAGACGACGGCCCGCACGGGCGGCGCATCGGCGCCGGCCCGGGCGGGCCGTTCAGATTTCCGCGAACAGGCCTTCGAGGTCGATGTCTTCCTGGGTGCCGTTCAGGTCCAGGCTGGCCTGGATGTGGTCGAAATGCCCCAGGATCAGCTCGACCGCCAGGTCCGCGTTCCGGTCGATGATGGCGTTGGCGATGGTCGTGTGCTCGTCGGCGCGGCAGCTCAGTTCGGTGGATGCGCTGTAGAGGCTGATGATCAGGCAGGTCTGCGTGGACAGTTCCCGCGTGGCGCGCAGCAGGGAGGAGTTCTCCGCCAGTTCGGCCAGCAGGACGTGGAATTCGCCGGACAGGCGGATGATGCCCGGCTTGTCGCCGAGCCGGCGCGCCTGTTCCTCGTCGGCCAGGTGCCGCCGCAGGAGCGCCGTCTTCTCGTCGGTCAGCGTCGCCGCCAGCTTGCGCACGGTGAAGGGCTCGATCAGGCGCCGCGCCTCGAAGACGTCCCGGGCTTCCTGGACGGTCGGCTTGGCGACGTATGCGCCCTGGTGCGGCACCAGTTCGACCACCTGTTCGTGGGCCAGGCGGGCCAGCACTTCGCGGATCCGGGCGCGGTTGACGGAAAAAATGGCCGCGAGGCGGCCTTCCGCGAGTTTGGTGCCGGGCGGGATGCGATGTTCAAGAATAGCCGCGTACAGCTTGTCGGCGATATCTGACACGCTGAGGTCGCGCGGCTTGCGGCCGGCCTGTCCGGTTCCGTCGCTCATGGTGTCCGCTGTTTTTATTCGCATGTCCCCCATTTTATCAGCTTCCCCCCGGGGTCCGGCGGCCGCCGCGAGGGCCGCCGGACCCGGGACCGGCGGTTCATGCGTCGCGCGCCAGCAGCCGGGCCAGGGGAGCGGGCAGGCCGGCGTTGGGTTTGACGGGCGGCCTGGCGAAGCTGCCTTCGGTGGCCCCCCTGGGCGCCAGCCGGGCGAGTGTCTGCGCATGGCAGACGGCACTGGAAACGCCGTCCACGACGGGCACCGGCAGCCGGTCCTTGACCCGCCGTGCCAGGCCGGCCAGCGGGGCGCCCGCCAGGATGATGACGTCGGCGTGGTCGTGCGCGACGGCCTCGTGGCACAGGGCGACCAGCTTTTCCGCGTGGTCGTCCTGCACGGATCCGATGTCTCTCAGCGGGCTTTCCAGGTGGCGGATGCTGGCCAGGCGCGAGATCAGGCCGTTGCGTTCCACGTTTTCGCGGTACCACGCGGTGATGCGGGGCGAGATCGCGATGATCGAGAACCGCTGTCCCAGCAGGCAGGCGCTCATGAGGGCCGCTTCCGTGAGGCCGACCACGGGGATGTCCAGCGCTTCCCGCAGGCCCGTGATGCCCGGGTCGCCGAAGGCGGCCACCACGAGCGCGTCGTGCGCCGGCGCGTGTTCCGCCGCCAGCAGGGCGGTCGCGTAGCCGGCGATGAGCGATTCGAAGCGCGTTTCGATGTAGGCGACGCCCAGCGGGGCGGTCAGCATCGTGATCCGCGTGTCCGGAGCGGCCGCCAGGCGGGCCTCCGATTCGATCAGGCCGCTGACGCTGGTCGAGATGTTGGGGTTGATGACGAGCAGGCGCATGCGAGGTCTCCGTTCCTTGTGTTGATCGATGGCCGCGGCGGTCAGGCGAAGAGCCTGCCCCAGCCCCGGACCGTGCCCGGAGGATATCCCAGCATGTCCAGCGCCTTCCAGACGACGACGGCGACCGAGTCATAGATGGGAATGCCCAGCTCCCGTTCCAGGCCGGCGGCGAGCTGGGCGGCCCGCAGGTTGGTGCACATCACCGTCATGGCGTCGGGTTTCGAGCGGGCCACGTCCCGCAGGAGTCCGGCGAGCGTTTCGGGCTCCACCAGGCCGAACTCGTGGTTGACCGTCAGGCCGAGATGCGCCTCGGCCGAACAATCGATGCCGGCGGCGCGGTAGTTCTCGACGATGAGCCGCTGGACCTCGTCGATGTAGGGCGAGACCAGCCCCAGCTTCCGGACCCGGTCGCGTTCCAGGCGCTCGTTGAGCGCCAGGACCGACGTCGTGGCGGGAATGCCGGTTTCCCGCTCGATGGCCCGGCAGAGCTCGACATCCTGCTCCACGCCCAGCCAGCTCGCCGCCGTGCCGCTCCAGCAGATGACGCCGACCTTGGCGTCGGCCAGCAGCCGGGCGGCCTGCAGGATCGTCCCGATGTCGAACTGGCCGACGGATTGCCGGCGCATCGAGATTTCCGTGACCGTGAAGCGTGAGAAGTGGGCGGAGACTCCGGGGACGCCGGCGACGATCGCGCTGGTCAGGGGTTCGAGCGCGGTATTGGACGAGGGGGTCAGCACCCCGATGAATTTTCTGGATTCCATGGTGTCGGGTTTCGCGTCAGATGGGGATCTTCTTGTCGTAGTCGATGAGCAGGGTCGAGGCGATCAGCAGCCCGACGCCCGCGCCCGCGAACATCATCAGCGCATAGAAGTAGGAGCCCGTGGACTGCACGATCAGGCCGACGATGATGGGCACGCCGATGCCGGCGCAATTGCCGCCCAGGTTCATGAACCCGCCCAGGAAGCCCACGCGCTTGCGGGTGCCGATGATCGAGGGGATGGCCCAGAACAGGCCGCACCAGCGCAGGAAGAACAGGGTGGCGGAAAGCAGCGCGACGACGGCGATGGGGTTCTTGACCATCGACACACTGTAGATCGAGATCGTCGCCAGGATCGAGGCGATCGCGAACAGGGTGCGCAGCACGCGGCTCTGGGACGCGCCGGAGCCCACCCAGCGATCGGCCAGCCACCCGCCGATGAGTTCGCCCACGAAGCCGGCGAAGAACATGATGAATACGGCGCCGCCCATTTCCTTGATGTCGAACCCGTGCACGGCGGCCAGGTAGTTGGGCATCCACGTGAGCAGGCCGTAGAAGAGGGCGTTGAAGAACATCCAGCCCAGGAACATGCCCCAGACGGACCGGTAGCCCAGGAAATGGATCAGCCTGCCGCCCGTGGTGTCGGGTTCCAGGGCCGCGTCGGCCGCGTGGGCGGATTCGATGTAGTCGGCCTCGGCGGCGTTGACGTCCGGATGCTGCCGGGGATGGTCGCGGATGACGCGCCACGCGAGCCAGCCGGCGAACATGGTCCCCACGCCGGCGACGATGAAGGCGATGCGCCACGAGCCGAGCCATCCGATCAGCGCGGAGATGACCAGGGCGCCGAGCGCCGAACCCAGCGGGGCTCCGCCGTCGAGCAGCGTGGCGCCGCGCCCGCGCTCGGTCTGCGTCATCCAGATGCCGTTGAGCTTGCCGCCCGCGGGGTAGATGGGGGCCTCGGCCGCGCCCAGGCCGAGCCGCGTCGCGGCCAGGCCGATCCAGCCCGTGCAGACGCTGGCGATGGCCTGGAAGAAGCCCCATCCGATGGTGGCGCCGACGATGGTCTTCCTGGGCCCGAACCGGTCGGCCAGCATGCCGCCGGGGATCTGCATGAAGGCGTAGGTCCAGAAGAACGAGCTCAGCAGGATGCCCTGGGTGGCCGGACCGATCTCGAATTCCCTGGAGATCAGGGGCATGGCCACCGAGATCGAGGCCCGGTCGATGTAGTTGATCGAGATCAGCAGGAGCATCAGGGAAAAGATGCGCCATCGGACCCGGGTGGGGGCCGCTCCGTTCCGGACGCGGTCGGGCGCCCCGGTTTCAGTCATTGCTTTGTTCATGGTTGTCTCCGTTATGGATGCCCGGACCGGGCGCCTTCTTTCGGCAGAAGTAGGGTACCGCCGTTCCGTTTATTGTCAAAATTAGTGTTAACACTAATGTCAACAATATTGTCGAATTTATAACATGAGCCTGTGGCGCCTCGGGACCGGCGCCGTCCGGATTGAATGGAGCAGCCCATGGGCGACAGATATGACTTGATGATCGTGAATGCCGAGATCGTGACGGCGTCGGATCGGTTCTTCGCGGACATCGCCGTCCGCGACGGGAAAATCCAGGCCCTGGGCCACGGGCTGGGCGGCGCCGCGCGGGTCGTCGACGCGAAGGGCCTGCTGGCCCTGCCCGGCGGCGTCGACGCCCATTGCCACCTGGACCAGCCCCTGGACTACGGGCGCATGGCCGACGATTTCGAGACCGGGTCGCGCTCGGCCGCGTGCGGCGGGACCACCACGATCATCCCGTTCGCGGCGCAGCGCCGGGGGCAGTCCCTGCGGGCCGCGGTGGACGACTACCATCGCCGCGCGGCGGGCAAGTCCTGCCTGGACTACGCGTTCCACATGATCGTCTCGGATCCCACGCCCTCGGTGCTGGAGGACGAACTGCCCGCCCTGATCCGCGAAGGCTACACGTCGTTCAAGATCTACATGACCTACGACGACCTGAAGCTCGACGACCGCCAGATCCTGGACGTGCTGGACGTCGCCCGCCGGCACGGCGCCCTGGTGATGGTGCACGCGGAAAGCTCCGACTGCATCTCCTGGCTGACGGACCGCCTGCTCGACGACGGCAGGACGCAGCCGAAATACCATGCGGCGTCCCGCCCCCAGGCCGTCGAGCGCGAGGCGACGCATCGCGCCATCACGTTCTCCGAGCTCGTGGACGTGCCGATCCTGATCGTCCACGTCTCCGGCAGCGAGGCGATCGAGCAGATCCAGTGGGCGCACGGGCGCGGCCTGCGGATCTACGCGGAGACCTGCCCCCAGTACCTGTACCTGACCGCCGACGACCTGGACATGGACGGCTACGAGGGCGCCAAGTGCGTCTGCAGCCCCCCGCCTCGCGACCCTCGGAACCAGGACGCGGTCTGGCGCTCGCTCGCCCGCAATGTGTTCTCGGTGTTCTCCTCGGACCATGCCCCGTTCTCCTACGACGATTCCGACGGCAAGAAGCTCGGGGGCCGGGAGCGGCACTTCCATCACATCCCGAACGGGATCCCCGGCCTGGAAACGCGCCTGCCCCTGCTGTTCTCGGGCGGGGTCGGGGGCGGGCGCATCAGCATCCACCAGTTCGTGGCGCTGACCGCGACGCAGCCCGCGAAGCTGTACGGGCTCTATCCCCGGAAGGGCTCCATCATGGTGGGCGCCGACGCCGACATCGCCCTGTGGGATCCGGCGCTCCAGGTCACGATCCGCAACGCCGGCCTGCACCATCGCGTCGACTACACGCCATACGAGGGGCGCTCCGTCACTGGCTGGCCGGTCATGACGTTCTCGCGCGGGCGCCTCGTCAGCAAGGGCTTCGAATTCCTGGGGCGGGCCGGCGACGGCCGGTTCATGCCCTGCGGCGAGCCCATCCTGACCGTCTGAGGGGCCGGCATGAAACTGTTCCGCCACGGCGAGCCGGGACGCGAACGTCCCGGCCTCCTGGACGGCGACGGCCACCGCCGCGACCTGTCCGGCGTGATCGACGACGTCACCGGCCGGGCGCTCGCGGGCGACGTCCTGCGGCGCCTGCGCGGCCTGGATCCCGCGAGCCTGCCCCGGGTGGACCCGGATGCCAGGCTCGGCCCCTGCGTGGGGCGCGTGGGCAATTTCGTGGGCATCGGCCTGAACTTCGCCGACCATGCGGCCGAGGCGGGGCTGCCCATCCCCGCCCATCCCCTGGTCTTCAACAAGGCGCCGAGCTGCATCGCGGGCCCCGACGATGCGCTGTGCCTGCCGCCCGGTGCGCGGGAGCTCGACTACGAGGTCGAACTGGCCGTGGTGCTGTGCCGCGATGCCTGGCAGGTGGGCCCGGACCAGGCCACGGCATGCATCGGCGGCTATTGCCTCGCCAATGACTTCACGGACCGCCATTGGCAGAACCGCTATGCCGGGCAGTGGACGATCGGCAAGAGCGGGCCGGGATTCGGGCCCCTGGGCCCGTGGCTGGTGACGCCGGACGAAATCCCGGACGTCGACGGCATCCTGCTGGAACTGAAGGTCAACGGGGAAACGAGGCAGCATGCCAGGGCGGCGGGCATGATCTTCAAGGCGCCCCGGCTGATCGCCTACCTGTCCTCGTTCTTCCGGCTGGAGGCGGGGGACGTGGTCACGATGGGGACGCCCGCGGGCGTGGGGCTGGCGACGGGCCGGTATCTCCGGGGCGGGGACCGGGTCCGGGCCGACGGAGGCGTACTGGGCACCCAGGACATCGCGATCGTCCCGGAGTCCATTCAAACCTATAACAATCAGGCATAACAGAAAGAATCGGATACAGGATGGCCCGGGTGGGCGTTCCGATTAAGATGAGGATGGCTTCAAGTCGGGTCGGCCATAGGGTCTTTCGATCGGGCATGGGGCGACACCCACCGGAGCGAGACCACACCATGCGCAACCTGAAAATCGGCACCCGGCTGACCCTGGGATTCGGCTTCGTGATCGTCCTGTTGCTGGTGATGTCGGGCATCGGCGCCTGGCGCATCCTGGATACGCAGCAGGACAACCAGGCGCTGGACCAGCGGCTGCGCACCACGGCGCTCATCCAGCGGATGGCGCGGCAGATCAACAAGAGCGCCAACCTGACCCAGGCGACCCTGGCGGCCGACCCCGACACCCTCCGGCGCCTGAAGCAGGACATCGAGATCACCGACCGGCAGGCGGGCGAGCTGGCCGGCCAGCTGGCGGAATCCCTGTCCCAGCCCCAGGCCGCCGACCTGCTGCGGGACATCGGCCAGGCCCGGGATGCCTTCATCAAGCAGCGGGGCCAGGCGTTCAAGGACCTGGACAGCGGCAACTACGGCGAGACCGACGCCTTCTTCAACCAGGCGATGCCCAAGCAGACGGCCAGCCTGATGGACCGGATCGACCAGCTGTCGCAGCTGCAGGCCGATTCCGTGCAGCGCCTGTTCGACGAAAGCGCGCGGACGAGCCGGCTGGGCCTGACCGTGCTGGCGGTGGCCACCCTGCTGGCCCTCATCCTGGGGCCGCTGTTCGCCTGGCGGGTGACGCGGTCCATCACTCATCCGCTGCGCCGCGCCGTGGACCTGGCGGAGGCCGTTGCGCGCAGGGATCTCAGCGCCGATGTCGTCGCCCGGGGCCGGGATGAAATCGGCCAGCTGCTGAACGCCCTGGCCACCATGACCCGCAACCTGCGCGGCGCGCTGGGCGAAGTGCGCGGGGGCTCGGACGCGATCGCCTCGGCCTCGGCGCAGATCAGCGCCGGCAACCT